>Ga0302278_10000167_pt1 | contig 85047 bp, 71 predicted proteins | sample III_Bog_N3_2_FD_194543 | JGI IMG/M metagenome (GOLD analysis project Ga0302278, IMG submission 194543) | Peat permafrost microbial communities from Stordalen Mire near Abisko, Sweden - III_Bog_N3_2 | ecosystem: Environmental > Terrestrial > Soil > Wetlands > Peat | place: Sweden: Abisko...
TGGTGGTGAAATCATAATTCTGGATCTGGCCGAAGGCAGCCGTGACCAGAAAACAGAGGGCGAGGATCAAGATTTTAGTTTTCATGTGATGAGGTTCAAAAGGGCGGTTACGTCAGAGACAAAAGCGGCGCAGATGGGGTAGGAATTTGCCGTGGTGCCGGTCGTGACACCAGCACCACCGGTGCCGATGGCTACAGCCTGAAGATCGATCCGCTCGCTGCACTGATACACCAGTGCGTCGGAGGTGAAAATGGGCCACAAGACCTGATACGTCTGGCCAGTTTGAAAAGTGCCGAATGCGACAAAAGCATTATTCCGGATGCAGCCGATGGTCACAAAGACTTCCTGGTGAGATCCGCCAATGCCAGGTGTCGTGGACCCGGCCCCGAAGCCGACCTGGCCGATGCCGGTGAGTGCAGGATCATAAACCTCAAACTTGGTACGGTTCAGGCTGATGCTGTAAATCCACCAGCCCTTAGCCATATTATCCTGCTGGAAACCGACATTGTAAAAAAGGTTGTGATTTGAATATGTGTTCCGCTGCCATTGATTGCCACAGCCCCAGATGGTTTTCTCGGATTCGTTGGCGGTCGTGGGGGGCTTGAGCCAGGCCAAATCCGACGACAAGAGAATCAAGGTCCAGACACACGATCCATCCGATGTGGTACCACCCAAGCTCGATGACCAGATCGGCGTAGAGGTGCCGCTGGTACCAGGCGTTGTGCACTGCTGCGTGCGGCCATTGGAATCAATCACGGTGGCATTTTGCGCATAGGCAGTGCCATGCACCCAAGTGGTCGCGTTGGAAGTGTTGCCGTACCAGTAAAACGGATAGCGCGGCACAAACTGCTGACGCTTGACGGCCGGGATGATCGGTTTGACCAGTTTGGTGCATTTCCAGGTGGCGAGCGAATCCACCGTGCGGCTGCCGATGGAAGTTCCCCACGCCGGCTCACCCAGCCCACTCTGCGCAATGGTTCCAGATCCAACATTCGTCCAGACGGCCGTACCGTCCGTGGTGGTACCACCAAAGGTGGTTGACCAAGCCGGCTCAGTCGCGCCGCTCGTGCCTGGTGTGGTGCAATGCTGGGAATTATTGTTGGCATCATTGATGACGTTGCTGGTGGTGTAAGCATGAGCCGCCTGCCAGCCAGAAGCCTGAGTCTGAGTGTTGCCGCTGGAATCAATGATGGTCGCACCCACATTGTAATAGGTGAGTGACGCCCAAGTGTCCGGCGCCACGATCACCTTGACGCACGTCCAGACTACCGTGCCATCAGTCACCGTCGATGCCACCACCATGGGCCATGCCGGATGAGCGGTGTACGACGTGCCGGCAGTTGTCACCTTTTGGAAATTCCCATTGGAATCCATGATAACGAAGCCAACCGTGAAAGGCGTGGACGCCTGCCAAGAAGGCGGCTCGATTTGTTTCTCCACGAAGGTGGCCTGCGCGTAAGAGTTGGTTGGGCCGGATGCCGGAAAGCTCGCCGGGTTCCCCATCAACATCGGGTTTTCGGAAAATGTTCCCCCGCCAGTTTTTTCTTTCGTGCAAACGTAATTCCAGGGCGTGACCGACATCCCGAATTGACCCGCCACATTCAAGTTGGAGACCGCCGAGGAATTTCCAGTCCAGAAGCCCGAAACAGTGGACGAAATTGAGATGGATTGTCCGTGCGCCACTTCACCGGAGAAAGTTGGTTGCGGCCACGGGGAAAACATCCACGCCCAACCTGGCCCAGAAGCATAGCCGTAGGGAGTCGAAGCCGCCGCCCTTTTGTAAGCTTGTCAAAGTAATAATCCCAAAAACATGCGTAAAGTTGCTTTATTGACTTAGCTCGGCGTTGTAAATAGTTCACCGGCTGAGTTACGTGCTAGTGGTCGATGAATCGGCTAGGGTCAGAACTTGGTTGCTCTCTTTAACTGGGCAGAAAAGCAGGCTTGGACTTTGCCCATTCTTCAAGTCTTTAGCAGGCACCACCATTAATGCGGAAGCTGAACAGTGTGTTTCCACATGAAAAATCCTGGGTGGAAAAATCTTTTAGCAACTGGATTCAGTTTTATTTTATGCCGTTGGCGGCGGTGGCCTTCATCTGCTGAAAGGCGGCCAATTGCGCCTGGAGTTGGGTGGCGAGGTTGCTTAGTTTTTTTCCCTGCGCCAATTGCGCCTGCGCCAGTTTTTTCTGGGCGGCTTCCAGATCCGCGGTGGAACCGCTGGCCTGCGCTTGAACCACGAGCTGGGCGGCTGTATTAACCTGCGCCTCCATCTCAGCCCCAACCTCGCCGACCTGCTTCAAGTACTCGGCGCTGAAAATCTGGCCCGCTTGTTCGGCGGTGACCGCGCTCACATCCGGGATCAGCCGGTTGATGGTTGCGATGGTTTCAGTGCTGGGCTTCGCAATTTCGGCGGCGGGTTTGGCTGGGGCGGCCGTGGCGGTCACGCGTAAAATGGCGCGAACGAGATCAGATTCCAACGCCGGTTCCCATTCCGGCTGCAAACGGGTCAGCGATTCCTTATTTTGACCGCTGGCGATGGCTAGGCCGAGAAAACAGGCATCACCTTTGTCCAGATTGAATGCCTGGATTCCGTCGGCACTGGCGGCGGTAGTGTTGGTTTCGGCTGGCACGTCGAAGCTGGCTACTTGAATTTTGCCACCGCCGGCGGCTTGCACGGCGTTGAGCAGTTGGGTCACGCGTCCGGCAAACGCCTGGAGCGTTTCATCGGCGCTGCCCGTTGGCAGCAAGGAATAGTAGCGGATGTTCACCGGTGTTTCCAACTGCCCCAGCAGCTTTTGGGTCGCGGTGGAAAGGCCGCCGCTATTTTCCGGGCCGGAACGATGGTGATGAAACCAAACGACAGCCAGGACCATGCCCAGCCCGAAGGCTAAGATCGCCAGCAAGAAAGGATGAAGGCGGGAGGTTTGCGGCTGAGCGGGGCTGGCGGTTGGATTCGGATTCATGCGTGGAATATTTCTTGCGTCAGACAGTTTCCGGCATCGGACTGGACTGTCAATTTAGAAATTAGATATTTAGGCCGGTTGCTCATGAGGAAGCCAATAATTGCTTAGCAATAGACAAAATACGGTTAGGTTTACAATGGTGGTGATTATAAAGTTAACCGCATGAACCGAACGGCCAACTTTCGTCAGGTATTTTGGTGGAACCGGCGATGGTTTAAAGCGGCGATTGAAATGCTGTAGTTCAATTAAAAATTCTGGCTCGCATGAAATCTTCATTTGGAAGAAAGACGATCTTGGCTTTGACGGCCTTGGGGATTTGTCGCTTGTCGTTGTTGGCCCAGCCGGTGCCGCACCTCAGCATCACCCAGCCGGGCGGAATGCCGGGTTTGCCGGTGATGATGGGCATCACCCGGCTCACCAACGGAGTGCGGCTCACCTGGGACGGTCCGTCTGGCTATTATCAGGTTTTCCAAAAAAGCAACAATCTCCAATCGGCAGCCTGGCTGGCCTTGGGCAAAGCCACCAACCTCGCCCGCACCGCAACCATCACCCAGCTTTATAATAGCGCATTTTTCCGGGTCTCCGGGCCGGCAACGAAATATGCTGGCTCCAAGGTCTGCATCACCTGCCATTTGAACATCTGTAGTTATGAGACCAACACGCCGCACGCCAGCGCGTTTAGCAATCCGGTGTTTCAATCAAACGGCGGGCAGAATAACTCGTCATGTCTGCCGTGTCACACGGTTGGTTATGGCTTGCCAACCGGCTTTGTGAGCGGGTCCGCCACGCCCCAGCTCGAAAATGTGCAATGTGAAAATTGCCACGGTCCGGCTGCCAATCACGCGGCCAGCCCGGATGACCCCACGGTGGTTCCGCAGGTGGAAATCGCCGCCGACGTTTGTGGTGGCTGCCACAGCGCCAGCCACACTGCTTACACCAATCCGCCGACGTTTGAAGAATGGTCGGCCAGCGGTCACTCCGCTGTAGTGCCGGACGTGCTGCAAACCATGAGCAGTAGTACGAACAATATCTTAAGCTGCGGCGTCTGTCATTCCGGTTCCGCCCGGTTGGCCCTGCTGGACGGACTGAATCCCGCCGTCGCGCTCACGAAAGATTACAACGTTCCACAAACTTGCGCCGTCTGCCATGACCCGCACCAGAACAATGCCAACCCGGTACAATTGCGCAACCCCATTTCCTCATTCGGCAATTTTGAGTTGACCAGCGCGGACACGGCCACCGTGTCGGCGTTCACCAACAAATACAACGCGAACGCAAACATCAACCTCTGCGCCCAGTGCCACAACGATCGGGGCGCCGCGTGGACAGACACTTCCCGCGCACCGCATCATTCGTTGCAATATAATTTGTTGCTGGGTTCCATCGGTGAGCAGCTGTATCTGCCCAGCCCGTTTCCCGGTGCGCATGCGGGTTTGCCTTCGTCCGCCATTTATTCGATCAACGGCCTGTTTTATCTGACCAACCAGTGCGCCTCCTGCCACATGCCGTCGTCGTCCGCGTCGTCCACGGATTTTAGCCATACCTTCAGACCGGGCTACAATGTCTGCCTGAACTGTCATGACGGCCCGACGTATCAAGCCAGTCTGACTTTCGATCTTTCCAATCAAGTTTCCCAGGTGATTGGCAGTCTGAACAGTTGGGCGGCCACGAGCGCCCCGGCGGCGTTGCGCACCAACGGAGCCGTGGCTTGGGAATACCCGTCGTCCGACGGACTGGCGTGGCAGACCAACTCATCCGGCCAGTTGACTGGTTGGACGCAATCAGATCAAGTTTATACCAATTTCAACGGACCGGCGGCGGCGTTCCAGTCCACGCTGACCAATTATCCGGGCATCCTGAAAGCGCGATTCAATTTGTATCTCATTTTGAATGACGGCAGCTTTGGGGTTCACAATCCCATCTACGCCAGATTCCTGCTCCAGTCGGCCATGGCATTCGCTTTGTCCCCCACGAATTGAACCATTGATCTGCATGAAGACATTTTCCTTCCTCCACCAACTCTGGCTTCGGTGCTCCCGCTGGCGCGGTCTGGTCGTGGTCGCCGGCACGGGCGTCTTGTTGCTGGCCGTGATCTCCTGCGGTTCGCTCACGCAGCCGGCGGTAATTTTGCCCGATGTGCCCGGCGCGAAATACGTCGGTTCTGCCGAATGTGAACAATGTCATGATGATCTTTGCCGTGATTTTAAGACCGCCGACCATGCCCGGCTTATTGCCAAAGGCAAGAACGGCAAGAACGCCGGTTGCGAATCCTGCCATGGTCCATGCAGTTTGCATGAAGATTCGGGCGGCGAGGTCAAGCCGCCTTACAGCTTCACCGCCGGCCGGCCGCAATCCGAAAGTTTGAGCGGGCGTTTTCCTTTGGAATCCGACCGGGCGGTGGAGAACACCTGTTACAAGTGCCACATGGATGTGCGGGGCCAGTTCAATTTGCCCAATCATCATCCGGTGCCGGAAGGCCGTATGACGTGCATCCAGTGTCATCCCCCGCACAAGGGCATCGCGATGGCTGGCGGCAGTACGCAACTGCTTTCGCAGGAGGAAAACTGTACGCAATGCCATGAATCGCAGAAGGGTCTGTTCGTGTTCGAACACGAGGCGATGCGTGAGGGTTGCACCAGTTGCCATACGCCGCACGGCAGCGTCAACGTCAAGCTGCTCACCGAGCGCAACTCAAACCTGTGTCTGAAATGTCATTTCCAGGAGATCAAGAATGGCACCGCCATTTTGATCGGCGGTGTGGACCATACATCGCGCTTGAGCCAGGGCTCCTGCTGGAGTGCCGGCTGCCATGAAGCCGTTCATGGCTCGCGGGTGAGTCCGTCCTTGAGATTTTAACAATGACCCGGAAGCCATGAAAAATATAGCTCGCCAATCAAAACAGCTCCGCGCGGCGCGGCGAAAAAACCGTCTGGGCCAGTCGGCAGTTGGCGCGGCGGTGCTGGCCTTGGTCGGTCAGGTGATGGCGGCCGGAACCAAATCCGAAACTCCGGCGCAGTGGTATGAAGGCGGGACCACTAGTTACAACAACTGGATCGAGCTTTCCGCCGGCTCGCTGATGACGCAAGGGAACAAGACCCAGGCGTCCCAGGGACAACAACTCAACACGGGTGCCTTTGGCGGCATTGAAGACCTGCATTACGAAACCGATGTCGCCAAGAAAACGACCTTCACGCTTGACGGGCGTGCCCTAGGTGGCCAGAACGATTACAATGCCGACCTCAGCCTCGTCAAATTGGACTTGGGTTATATCCGCTTTCATTTTGAGAATTTCCGCACTTGGGATTCCGGCAATGGCGGATACATCCCCGCCGATCAGCAGGCCTTTTCGTTGCCGGGCAACGCGCTCGCCGTGGATCGCGGCCTGATTTCCTTTGAGGCCGGTCTGACCAAGCCGGATCAACCCCAGCTTACTTTCAAATACAGCCACCGCTACCGGATCGGCGAAGAAAACTCCACGCTGTGGGGTCCGGAGGGTGGCGGCGGAACGCCGGTGAACCGCGTTTATCCAGGCATTTACAACATTAACGAGAAGTCCGACACCTTCCAGTTCGACCTGACCCACCATCTCATGGTCGCGAAAAAGACCGTGAATTATGGCGCGGGCCTGGCCTATGAGATCGGAACATTTAACGATTCCCACGACCTGTCTTTCTGGCAGGGGCAACCGGTTCAGCAAAAGGCCACCGACAGTCAGAACACCACCTACGACATGTTGAGCGCCCATGCCTCGGCGGACTCGTGGATCAAGGATAATTTGTTTCTCTCCACCGGCTTCAGTTATGCCAATCTCGATGACAGCTTTACCGGCAGCACGATTTACGGGGACGATTTTGACGTGGCTTACTCGCCGACCTATCCCGCCGCCGGCATTGGCTACAACGGTCTCAACGGCGGTGCGCACAAGAATGAATATGTGGCGAACGTCAATTTGATGTCCATGCCGACCAAGACCTTGAGCATCATTCCCTCGGTGCGCATTCAGGCGGAGGATTGGAACGCCAGCTCCTCCGGCGTGGGCACGTTATATGATCCGGCGGCCGGCACGGGGGACACGCAACCGTTCAACAGCAACAGCGGCTATGATTCCATAGACGTCACCGAACGTCTGGATGTGCGTTACACCGCCGTGACCAACTGGGTCTTCAGCACCGGCGGCCTTTGGACGGAAGGGCAGGGGAGCCTCCATGAAAACGGCGGGTTGACCCAGGTCAATGGCTTCGGCCCGGTTCCGGTGCAGTTTGCGACCGATGACTCCCGCCTCTTCCAAAAATATTTTGCCAATGCCCGCTGGTATCCGCTCCGCCTGGCCAGCCTGGATTTCGGCGTTTATTACAAAGACAACGCCTACAATTACAATAACACCACGGACAACACGCCGGACAATGGCAGCACTGGTAACGCCTATCCTGGCTTCATTGTTTATCAGGGTTTTCAAACCTGGGACGGCAGCGTCCGTCTCACGCTCCACCCCTTGAACCGCGTCACGACCGTAAGCCGTTACGAGTATCAATATTCCACCATCCAGACGCAGCCCGACTCCTCGTCTGGTTTGGGCGAGGCGGATTCCTCAACGATGCTCAGCCACATCATTGGTCAGAACGTGAGTTGGACGCCCTTGGACTGGCTCGCGCTGCAAACCGGTTTTAATTACGTCCTCAGCACCACCAAGACCCCGGCCTCCGCCTACACCCAGTCTGTCCTCAACTCCCAGAACAATTATTGGACTGCCAACTTCAACTCGAATTTTGTTTTGGACGACAAGACGGATTTGAACCTGGGCTGTTTTTATTATCGTGCCGACAATGGCCAGAACAACATCGTGGACGGCGTGCCGCTCGGCAGTGACCAGCGGCAATACAGCCTCACCGCGACCCTTTCCCGCCGCCTCTCCAAAAATATGCGCTGGAGCCTAAAATACGCCTACACTCACTACGATGACTTTGCTGCGAATGGGAATTACAACTACGACTCCAATCTGATTTTCACCAGCCTGCAATATCGCTTCTAATTTGTGGCGGGGATGGCGACGATGCTAGTGCCTTTACCACCAGTTGACCCATCCAATACTGGACGCTTAAAACTTTTATCATAACTATGAAAAACCTCATCCTCCTCGCCGGGCTAGCCTTTCCCATTCAATTGGCTACTGCCTCCGACGCGCCATCCGCCATCAGCGGTTTTTCTGGTAAAGTCCTTGAAACCACCAACACCGCCGGTTACACCTACGTCCAGGTGGACACTGGCAGTCAAAAAGTCTGGGCCGCCACCACCCAATTTCCTGTCAGGCAGGGTGACACTGTGACCGTCCTTGGCGGCATGCCCATGAAAAACTTCCACGCCAGTCGCTCAATCGTGATTTCGACCTTATCTATTTCACCGGTCGTATCACGGTTGGCGGCGCGACGGCTGACGCCGCTCCGACGTTGCCGCCCGGGCATCCGCCCCTGAACGCCGCCGCCGCTCCCGATCTGCCGCCGGGCCATCCCGAGCTCACCGGGACGGCCGGCGCGAAGCTGGATCTGCCCCACATCAAGCGCGCAGATGGTGGTCAGACCATTCAGGAAATTTACGCCGCCCAAGACCAGTTCGCTGGCCAGACCGTCATCGTGCGTGGTCAGGTGGTTAAGTACAGCGCCATGATCTTGGGCAAGAACTGGCTGCATATCCAGGACGGCACCGGCAGCGCCGCGAACCAGAACAACGATTTGACCATCACCACTGCCACCCCGGCCAAGCTCGGGGACACCGTGTTGGTGACCGGCACGGTGTCCACCAATAAAGATTTTGGGTCCGGCTACAAATACCACGTCATGCTCGATGACGCCAAGGTGACCGTGGAGTGAGTTTGCAGCAACCGGTCACCGCCGCCTTTTGCCAATGTACGCATTTTGGTTCAACCCAGACGGGCCAAACCTTGCTTTTGCGAGCTGGACCGTGGTTAACGGAAAAATCGTAACTTTTGATTTTATTCGCCGCCTTCCATGTGGAAATACATGGATTGAAGCGCTATTTTGCCCGGGCCGGTGAACCGGTTCCAGACGATCTGCCCGGCGCTGGCGAACAAGCCGGTCGAGAGTTTCTGGAACATTGTCTGCATCTGGACGGTGTTCTCCTTGTAGATCCAACCGCCCGGTTCGATGTCAATCGCCTCGCCAGCCGCGAGCGTTACTTCAAATACATTACCGAAACCGTGCAGCCAGAGAATTCCTTCGCGTTCCGGGCTGGAAAAGGTGTCGATAAAAAATCCGGTGCCACCCAGCAACATGTTGGCCGCGCCCTTCACCCGCTTGAAAGTGTATTCCACATTGTTTGTGGCGGCGAGCCATTGATGTTCCCGAACGTCCACGCTCGCGCCCGGCTTCAGGTGCAACCCGAAGACGTGGCCCGCGCCATCCCGGCTGAAGGCGATACGGCCGGGGCCGTTGGCACCGGTCAGTAGAAAAGGCATGCCGGCGAGCATCCGTCGGAACGCGCCCTTCATCGGATGCAACGCGATCTGCACGGCCGGATCTTTCCACAGCAGGATGTGATGTTCGAAATAGACGCCCGTGTTGCTCAGTTCCAGGTGCAGGGCGGGCACCAGTTCGCCCTCGATATGGTAAGTGACGCCGCCGAAGGTTTCGTTCTGGACGTTGGTGGTTAATTGGATGGGCACGGCCATAATTTATCTTGGGTTGGTGGTTGAAGTTCGTGAGGAGTTGAACGGCTTTCCGTCCGGGCGTCAAGATTAACCATTCTCGGCCCAATGCCCGATTTGGCTAGGGACGGCAAGTCCGCTTCCAATTAAGCGGTCTGGACAGGCGGCGGCAAATCACAGCGGATCAACGCTGCTGCGTGTCCCCGTGATCGTTGTCGCCGGGATGTTCGCCATGATCTACACCGCCGGAATGTTCGTCGTGTTCGCGTTCGCCATCGTGTCCGCCCCACATTAGACACCCGGTGGTGGACAGCCAAATCCAAGTGCAGATCAAAAGTAGGATAAATCTCATTGGCCCAATCTTTCCATGGCTGAAAGGCGTCTGCCATTAGGTATTCGCCCCAGGGCCGGAGGCAGGTTCAAAGGAGATGGCCGAGTTTCTCCCGCTTGGTTTTGAGATAGCGTGCATTGTGCGGATTGGGCTTCACCTGGATGGGAATCTGCCGGGTAACTTTGAGGCCATAGCCGGCAAGGCCGACGAGCTTGCGGGGATTGTTGGTAAGAAGCCGGATGGTCTTCAAGCCGAGGTCGCAAAGGATTTGTGCGCCGATGCCGTATTCGCGCAGATCCATCTTGAAGCCGAGCTTTTCGTTGGCCTCCACGGTGTCATAGCCCTGTTCCTGAAGTTTGTAGGCCTTGATCTTGGGCGCGAGGCCGATGCCGCGGCCTTCCTGCCGCATGTAGAGCACCACGCCGCAGCCGGCCTCAGCCACCTGCCGCATGGCGGAATGGAGCTGGGGCCCGCAGTCACATCGGCGCGAGCCGAACACGTCGCCGGTGAGGCACTCGCTGTGGACGCGGACGAGGACATCTTTTTGGCCCGCGATATCGCCATGCACGAGGGCGAGGTGATGTTCGCCGTCCACTTTCGAGCGGTAGAGATGGAGGTTGAAATCGCCGTAATCGGTGGGGAGCTTCACGGTCTCGATGGGTTCCACGAGTTTCTCGCCGGTGCGGCGAAACTCGATCAGCGCGGCGGTGGTGCAGAGTTTAAGTTTGTGTTTCCGGGCGAATTTGAGCAATTGCGGCAGGCGGGCCATGGTGCCGTCGTCGTTCACAATCTCGGCGATGACCCCCGCCGGGCGCAGGCCGGCGAGCCGGGCGAGATCCACCGCCGCTTCCGTGTGACCCGCGCGCCGCAACACGCCGCCCTCGCGATACCGCAAGGGAAAGATGTGGCCGGGACGGACGAGATCCTCGCGCTTGGTTTGAGGCGCGGCGAGCAGGCGGATGGTGTGGGCGCGGTCGGCGGCGGAAATGCCGGTGCTGATGCCGTTCGCGGCGTCCACGGAAATGGTATAGGCGGTGCGCATCCGTTCCTGGTTTTGCTCGATCATCAATGGTAAACCGAGCCGATCGAGGTCGTCGCCGGCCATCGGCACGCAAATGACGCCGGAAGTGTAGCGAACCATGAAGCTGATTTTCTGTGGCGTGGCTTTTTCGGCGGCGAGAATCAGATCGCCTTCGTTCTCGCGGTCGGCGTCGTCCACGACGATGACCATTTTGCCCTGGCGGATGTCGGCGAGAACGGCGGGGATGGAATCAAATTTGGTTTTCATCAACGGTCACAGGCTAATCGCGGCGGGAGAAAAAGTCACCCCTTCATGCGTTTTGCTGGAATTTTTGTTGGTGACGACGGCGGGATTGATTACAGTGCTTGGTAGGTTTTAATTCCGTTCTGGCTAGGGCTGGAGGCGCCAGGAATACAAATGTCAAACAGCCCATCCGAAAAAAAGTCCGGCAGCCCGGCGGCAACTTCTGCCGCCGGCACCAATGATTTGCAGGAAAACCTTCGCCGTTTGGACCGGCTGGCCAACCTCGGTCTCGTCTCCGCCAGCATCGCGCATGAAATCAAGAACGGGTTGGTGGCCATCAAGACCTATGTCGAAGTGCTGCTGGAAAATGGCGAGGACACGGAAATGGTCCAGGTGGTGCGGCGCGAGTTGAAACGGATCGATGGACTGGCGACGCAGATGCTCCGGCTGTCCACGCCCCGGGCCATGTCGCCGGCGACCGTGCCCATCCACCAGCTGCTCGACCATTCGCTGCTGCTGCTCAACCACCAGATGACCGGCCGGATGATCGAGCTCCGGCGGGATTACGGCGCCAGCCCCGACACGGTGCGGGGCGACGAGTCGCAACTGCAACAGGCGTTCATGAACCTCGTCATGAATGGCGTAGAGGCGATCGGCCGCAACGGGGAGATCACGGTGCGCACGGAAAATTGCCCGGACGGACCGGGCCGCCGCATGTTAAAGATTCATTTTCAGGACACGGGGCCGGGCATTTCCCCGGAACATCTGTCGCGGCTGTTTGAGCCGTTCTTTACCACCAAGAAAAACGGCACGGGTTTGGGGCTGGCCATCAGCCGGCGCGTTGCCGAGGATCATCAGGGGAATATCGAAGTGTTCAGCGAAGCGGGCCGCGGCTCAACTTTCGTCTTCTCGCTTGCCGCCGAGCTTTAATTGCTGCTTCTCCCGGCAATGATGCGTGATTATTGGCCGACGAGGCGGTAGGGGTTGGCCACATCCTCACCCACGGCCATGGCGGGCGATGCCTTGAGCGAGAACGTAACGGCCACCGAGATATCCAACGGGCCGCCGGTATCATTAGCCACGCGTAAGGACAGTGCGGAGGTCCAACTGCGCAGGTCGCGGTAGAGGGTGAACTGTTGGTCCTGCAGTCGCGCGGTCACGAGGTTGTAATTTTGCGTTACACGGCCGCCCCAGTTATCCCCCACGCGCACAAAGAAGGTGCTGGTGATGACGTTATTCTCATTCCACGTGCTATTTCCCCAGGTGTCGCCGCGCAGATACCAGTAGCCGAGGCCCCAACTCCAGCGGTCGTTCGGCGCGAAGGTGAGCTGCTCAAAAGTCATGTTGAGATGACCATAGTCGAGGTCGTAACGGGTCTGGGATTCCGCCGTGAGCCAGGTGCGCGGTTTGAAGGCGAACTCGGAATAGAGGTCGTTCAAGGTGTTCTGGCCGGCTTTGGGATTCAGCCGCCAGTCGAGCTGCAGGTTCCAGTCGAGCAACGGATCCAACCCGCCGTCACGCTTGGTCTGGAGTGTATTACGGAGGCCGAAGCGGATCACGTTCTGGGTATCGATCGAATCAATGTTGTTATAGTCAGGGAAGGTGACCGGCATTTCCATGAGGCTCGGCTGTTCGCCGTCGAACTGCGGCAACTGGCCGGGCGGCGTGCTCGGATCCGGCACATAGACATAGTTCGCCGACGGTTCCATGATGTGGCGCAGCCCGTCAATTTGCAGGAAGGAGTTGGTCGCGTTCGCCCACAGGCGCGAGGCCTTGAACGAGGTACCAATGCCGGTGTTGAACACATTACGATAGTCGTCATGGTTGGGCGCACCGTTGGTGAGGTTCTGGCTGCTGTAATACGTGAACCGGCCGCCGACGCGCGGCGTGACATTCAACCAGTGGAAGAACGTCCACGGCAGCGTCAATTGATGATAGGTATCGGCGCGGGCGGCGGAGTTGGCGTAGAAGCCGTTGGTGCCCGGGTAAAAGCCGTTGGTGTAAACGTTGGCGTAGGACACGTACTGGCGATACCAGCCGGCGGAACTTTCGCTGTCGTAGTAAACCGGCGTGTCCAATACCTGCTGCTGCAGGCCGGTGAGCTTCACGTCTGGCAGCCGTTCGACCTGGTTGAAGAAGTTGTTGATGCGTGGCGTGGTCAGCACGTCTAGGCTCCAGTTGTTCCAGTATTTGTTCGCCTCGACGAACGAGTAGGGCTGGGGGTTGGCGCTGTAATCGCCATCACGGAAGTCGTGTACAAACAATGGATCAGACTGGTAATTGATCAGCGCCTTCAGGTTCAGGTTCGTCGCTGGCGTGGCTAGCCAGGTAAACTTGACAAGTTTGCGGTCGGCTGGGATGTTGCCGAATTGCGGAAACGCGTTCGTGCTGGTGTTCGGACGCCGGTCGTGGGTGAAATAAGACTCCAATCCGAACTGGCCCCACGCGCCGAGGTGCAAGTTCGCATCCGGTCCGGCGGCTAGGCCGCGCTTCACGCGGTAGTCCACATGGAGCCGTCCGTCCGCGATGTCGCCGAAATACCAGTTATAGGTGTTCAGCAAAAACGGACCAAAGGTGCTGCGAAAACCCGGCGTCGGGAGGTAGTTGTTAGCGTGCGGCCCCAGGTTACGCTTGTAATAGGGAAAATAAAACACCGGCACGCCCTCCGCGTAAAAGACCGCGTTCCACATCTCCACGGACTTGCCGGGAATGATCTTGATCCGGCTGGCCCGAACCAGAAACGCCGGATCCGCAACGTCGTCCGTCGTGACATTGGCGTGATTCGCGACATAGACCCGGTTGCTCGTGTCGCCGGTTAAATCACAGCCACTCGCGTACACCGGCCATTTGCCCGTGCGGAACGAAGCGCTCTGCATCTGGCGCGTTTTGAAATTGAAGCGGATATGCTCGCCGACCCAGAGTTCGTCGCCTGATTCGATTCGCACATGGCCGTCGGCCAACACCTCTCCGGAGAGCTCATCCACCGAAGCGCTGTCGGCGGTCAACTGCTCGTTGCAGTATTTCACGTAGACACCATTCGTGCCCGTAGCAATGCCATTGGCGTAATCCAAACCACTCGCCGTCGTGCCCGGCATGATTAGATTCAAGGCTTGGATTACCCAAGAAGTATCTTCCGGTGCAACTTCCTGCGCTACGGAGGTCAGGGTCAGGAATCCGCCGAGGAAAATCAGCGCAATGGCGGAAAAAGGTTTCATCAAGCGCGGCCAATTAAACAGAATGCCCAGCCACTGCCAAGCGAGTTTTCACAACCACAATGCAAAACCGCAAGTTGCTTGAAATAAAACATCAGCCTTCGCGGCGGCAAGGTTCAATCCTTGGGCCAAAACGCGAACACCACCGCTGCCAGGATGCACCCGAACGCGGCCACATAGTTCCACCGAATCTTTTCGCCGAGATAAAAAATGGCGAAGACCACGAACACCAATAGTGTGATGACCTCTTGGATGATTTTTAGCTGCGTGGCCGAATACACCGAGTTGCCCCAGCGGTTTGCCGGCACCTGAAAACAGTATTCAAAAAAAGCAATGCCCCAGCTCGCGAGAATGACCAGCAGCAGCGGCTTGCTTTTGAATTTCAAATGGCCGTACCACGCCAACGTCATGAAGATGTTCGAACAGGTCAGCAGCACGATGGGCAGCCAACGGGACTCGGTCAGATTCATCGCGGGAAATGGTTTCAACCCTTTGGGCGGATTTTTTTCCAGAGCCAGCCGAGTGGGTCGTAATATTCGTCTACCACGCGTTCCTTCAAAGGAATTATCGCATTGTCAGTGATTGTGATGTGTTCAGGGCAGACTTTGGTGCAGCACTTGGTGATGTTGCAGAAACCGATGCCTTGCGACTGCTTCAATTCCGGCAACCGGTCTTCCGTATCGAGCGGGTGCATTTCCAGCGCGGCGGTGTAAACGAGAAAGCGTGGGCCGATGAATTCTTCATGCTTATGGTGGTCGCGCAAAACGTGGCAGACGTCTTGGCACAGAAAACATTCGATGCACTTACGGAACTCTTGAACGCGGTCCACGTCCTCCTGCGGCATTCGCCAGGTGCCGTCTTCGGCGTCGGGTTTGCGCGGATTGAATTTCTTGATTTTGGTTTTAACGCGGAAGTTCCACGACACATCGGTCGCCAAGTCGCGGATGCTCGGAAACGCGCGCATCGGCTCGATGGTGATGGGCTTGGTGATGTCGAGCGTGTCCATGCGCGTCATGCACATGAGCTTGGGCATGCCGTTGACTTCCGCCGAGCAGGAGCCGCATTTGCCGGCCTTGCAGTTCCAGCGGCAAGCGAGGTCGTTGGCCTGCGTCGCCTGAATCTTGTGGATGACGTCGAGGACCACGAGCCCTTCGGTGATCTCGGTTTGGTATTCGACAAACTTGCCGCCGGTCGCGTCACCGCGCCAGATCCGAAAAGTAACAGTCTTGTTCATTTCATTTCCTCGATGACTTGTTTCAAATCTTCCCGCATTGGCGCAATAGGTTCGCGCCGCAACTTCATGGAACCGTCCGCCGCTTGGTACACGACGGAATTGTATTTCTGTGCTTCCGGGTCTTTGTTCGGAAAATCCTCGCGGAAGTGGCCGCCACGGCTTTCCTTGCGGTCCAGCGAGCACAGCGTGATGGCTTCGGAAATTGTCAGAAGATGCTTGAGGTCAATCGCCGTGTGCCAGCCGGGATTGTATTCGAGATGGCCTTGTACGGCGACCTTGGCCGCCCGCGCCTTGAGCTTCTCAATGCCGGCGAGGGCAAATTCCATTTCGTTCTGCAATCGCACGATGCCGACGTTGGCCTGCATCATATTCTGCAAATCGTATTGGACCTGATATGGACCTTCGGTGCCGCCGCCCGCCGGACGTTCAAACGGCTCGACGGCTTCTCTATAGGCCGCCTCGACCTGCGCATCATTGACTTTGCCGGCGGCATTTTCCTTCGCGTATTTCGCGGCGTATTCGCCGGCGCGTTTGCCGAACACGATGAGGTCGGAAAGCGAATTGCCACCAAGCCGATTCGCGCCATGCAAGCCAGCCGCACATTCGCCTGCCGCAAAAAGACCGGGGACATTCGTCGCCTGCGTGTCGCCGTTCACGCGGATGCCGCCCATCGCGTAATGCGTGGTCGGTCCGACTTCCATCGGCTCCTTGGTGATGTCGAGATTTGCTAGCTGCATGAACTGATGGTACATCGAAGGCAACTTACGCTTGATGTGCTCGGGCGCGTTCGGAATTTTTTCTTTGATCCAGGAAATGTCGAGAAACACACCGCCGTGCGGGCTACCGCGGCCGGCTTTTACTTCGCGGTTGATGCAGCGGGCCACGTGATCGCGCGTCAATAACTCCGGTGGACGTTTCGCGTTCTTGTCGTTCTGTGTGTAGCGCCAGCCTTCCTCCGGGTCGGTCGAGGTTTGTGATTTGTAATTTTCCGGCACATCGTCATACATGAAGCGCTTGCCGTCCTTGTTGCGCAACACACCGCCTTCGCCGCGCACGCTTTCAGTGACCAAAATACCTTTCACGCTCGGCGGCCAGATCATGCCCGTCGGATGGAACTGAATGAATTCCATGTCGAGCAATTCCGCACCGGCGTGATACGCGAGCGAAACGCCGTCGCCGGTGCCTTCCCAGGAATTACTGGTCACCGCATACGCGCGGCCCAAACCGCCGGTGCAAACCACTACGGCCTTCGCCTTGAAAACACGGAAACGACCACGCTCGCGATCATAACCAAACGCGCCGACCACGCGGTCGCCGTCTTTGAGCAGCGAAACAATGGTGTATTCCATGTGAACGCTGATGCCCTGATGAATGCCATGATCCTGCAACGTGCGGATGAGTTCGAGGCCCGTGCGGTCACCGACATGCGCGAGGCGAGGATAGCGATGACCACCGAAATTGCGCTGCGAAATTTTACCTTCCTTCGTGCGATCAAACACCGCACCCCAAGCTTCGAGTTCGTGAACGCGCGCTGGCGCTTCCTTCGCGTGCAACTCGGCCATGCGCCAGTTGTTGACATATTGGCCGCCGCGCATCGTGTCGGCGAAGTGGACCTTCCAACTGTCGCGGTCGTCCACGTTGCCCATCGCCGCCGCCATGCCGCCTTCCGCCATGACGGTATGCGCCTTTCCAAGCAGTGATTTGCAAATCAAACCGACTTTGACGCCGGCTGCGGAAGCTTCGATCGCCGCGCGCAGACCCGCGCCGCCCGCACCGATGACCAGCACGTCGTATTCGTGAGTTTCGTAATTGGTAGCCACAAAAATCTTTCGGGTGAGGGTTTATTTCAGAATGAAGAACACGTAGTCGCTGAGGTGGCCGGTCGCGCACAGCCGGATATAAACATCCGTCAGGCCGACGCCGAACAGGCTGATCCACGCCCACATCATGTGTTTCTTGTTGAGGCAGCTGACGCAGTTATAACTCTTCGCGCAAGTTGGGGCCTTGGATTTGGAATCTAAAAAGCCGCCGATGAGATGGCGCAGCGAATGGCAGCCGAACGTGTAGAGCGCCAAAAAAATCACATTCAATGTCAGTATGATCGTGCCCACGCCAATGCCAAAATGTTTCACCCCGGTCGCATCCCTGAACCACATGCCTTTCCACGCATCATGTGCAAGCAAAACGATAAAAAGCGCGGCGAGGTAGAAGAAATAGCGGTGGATGTTTTGGATGATGAGCGGAAAGTAGCGTTCGCCCAGGAAGGTTTTGCGTGGTTCGCCGACCGCGCAGTTGATCGGGTCCGCCCAGAAGGCCTTGTAGTAGGCGCCGCGGTAATAATAGCAGGTGAACCGGAAACCGCCGGGAACCCAGAGAATCAAAAAAGCCGGCGAGAATGGCGCCCAGCTGGGAAACCACGCCGGCAGCGTCTTGCCAAAAATGGCGTGCGGCGAGGTGCCCCAGAATTCAGGCGAGTAGAAAGGCGAGAGATAATTCGCGCCGTTGCCGCCATACCAGTAGCTGCACGCGTGGTTATGCATGTCGCTCACGCCCTGGAACGCTGCCCAGGTCGAGTAGATGATGAAGGCGGAAAAGCCGAGGAACACAGCCAGCGGTTGAAGCCACCAGGCGTCGGGACGGGTCGTTGTGCCGAAGTCTCGTTGCTTCGGCAGGGTATCAGCGTAAGGCATAATTTGGTTACTTTAGTTACTATCCCCTCCAGCGTCAACGCGCCGGTAAAAGTATAAGCGACACTTGGAATTAACTTGCCGGAAACTTATCGAAGAATCCGGGGTGCGATCCACTCATTCAGGCCGCGTTCCCCGGCGGCGGTCGGTGACCGGCCCAGCAGTTCCAAAGCCTCGCCGACAAGATACAACGAGCCGGTGATGACGACCAATGGCTCGTCTTGGCTGGCGTTTAGCGCGGCCGACAGGCTTTTCTGGGCCATGATCTCCGCCGCCGGATTTCCGGAACGGAAAGCTTTGGCCAGTTTGGTTGCGGCCGCCGTGCGGCCGCTGGCCACCGGCACGGTGTGGATTTTTGCCGCCAGCGGTGCCAGCAGTTGGCAGATGTCCAGCCAGTTTTTGTCCTCCAACGCACCGACAATGAGCGCCGGCTTGATGTCGGCAAAATAGGTTTGGAGCGCGAGGCGCAGGGTTTCCGCGCCGGCGACATTGTGGGCGCCGTCGAGCAGGATTTTTTGGCCACCGGATTTTTCGACCAATTGCAGCCGGCCCGGCCAGTTCACGGCGGCAAGCCCCTTGTTAACAATTTTTTTGCCGACTGGGATCTGTGCCTGCAACATCTCCACGGTTGCTAGCGCCAGCGTGGCATTGGTTTGTTGGTGTGCTCCAAGCAAGGGTAGGGCGGGCACCGGCGGATTACCGTCGGCGGCCACAGTGGTGAGCGGGGCATTTTTCTGCCGCGCGATCTTTTTAATGACCGCCAAGGCTTCCGGTGCGGAGGTGGTTGTCACGACGGGAATGCCCGGCTTGATGATGCCGGCCTTTTCAGCGGCGATTTTTTCCAGTGTGTCGCCCAGCCATTGCGTGTGGTCGAACCCGATATTGGTGATGACGCTGGCCAGCGGCATTACGATGTTGGTTGCGTCGAGCCGCCCACCGAGGCCGGTTTCCCAGATGACGAGGTCGCAGTTTTGCTCCGCGAAATAGGTCAGCGCCATCACGGTGGCGAACTCGAACAGGGTCACTTCATTTTTGCCGTTGGCCGCGCGCAGGGCTTGCACCAGCCGGACCACTTCGCTTTCCGGAATCAGTTGCCTGTTGACCTGGATCCGCTCGCGAAATGAGACGAGGTGCGGCGAGGTGAACAGCCCGACCCTCAGCCCGGCCGCACGATAAATACTTTCGAGCATCGCACAGGTGGAGCCCTTGCCATTGGTGCCGGCAACGTGGAGGAAATGGAGCCGGTCTTGCGGATTACCGGCCAGCGCGGCAAGCCGGCGCGGGTTTTCCAGCCCGAAATTGGCGCCTAAAATATTTAGGCCATAAAGAAATTCAATGGCGGCAGAATATTCCGGCCGTGCATTATATTTCATTCCGCCTCCTCCATTCCGCTAAATCGGCTTCTGGTGGATGCGCTGGTGCGCGGCTGCGATGAAGCCTTTGAACAACGGATGCGGCTGGTGCGGCTTGCTCATGAATTCCGGGTGAAACTGGCTCGCGAGGAAAAATGGATGATCCTTCAATTCGATAACCTCCACAAGTTTGCCGTCGGGCGACAGGCCGCTGAACACGAAGCCCCCCTTCTCGAATTTCTCGCGGTAGGCGTTGTTGAATTCGTAGCGGTGGCGGTGGCGCTCATGGATGACAAACGAGCCGTAAAGCTTGCCCGCCTGCGAACCGACGGTCAACTGGCACGCCTGCGCGCCGAGCCGCATGGTGCCGCCCTTTTTCGTCACCTTGCGTTGCTCGTCTAGCATCGCGATGACCGGATGCGGCGTACTCGGGTCGAATTCGGTCGAATGCGCCTTGGCTAGTTTCAGCACGTTCCGTGCGAATTCAATCGTCGCGATCTGCATGCCGAGGCAGAGGCCGAGATAAGGGATGCCCTTTTCCCGGGCGTATTGCGCGGCCTGGATTTTGCCCTCCACGCCGCGTTCGCCAAACCCGCCGGGGACAAGAATGCCGCCGAGGCCCTTCAAGGTTTTGTCCACGCCGTTCTTCTCAATTTCCTCGGCGTCCACCTGCACGATCTCCACACCGCAATCGTTCGCCACGCCGCCGTGGATTATCGCCTCATAGACTGATTTGTACGCATCCTGCAGTTCAATGTATTTGCCGACTACGCCGACACGCACGCGGTGTTGCGGAGCGATGAGTTTGCGGATGATCTCCTGCCAGTGGGCCATGTTTGGCGCGGGCGTGGTGAGGTGCAGCAAGCGGCAGACGAGATCATCCATGCGCTCGCGCTGGAGCATCAGCGGCACCTCGTAAATGGAATGATCCACGTCCTTTTCCTCAATGACCGCCTCAAGCGGGACGTTGCAGAACATCGAAATCTTCTGGCGCAGATCCTTGTCGAGCGGTTTCTCGCATCTACAGACGAGGATGTGCGGCATGATGCCGATTTCGCGCAGCTTGGCGACCGACTGCTGCGTGGGCTTGGTCTTCAGTTCACCGGCGGCCTTGATGTAGGGCACATAGGTGACGTGGAGAAAAATCGCATTGTTGTAGCCGACTTCCAGAGCGAACTCGCGAATCGCTTCGAGGAACGGCAGGCCCTCGATGTCGCCGGTCGTGCCGCCGATTTCCGTGATAATGACGTCGGCCTTGGATTTTTCGGCGAGGACGTGGATGCGGTTTTTGATTTCGTCCGTGACATGCGGGATCACCTGTACCGTCTTGCCGAGATATTTTCCTTCGCGCTCGTTATTGAGCACAGTCTGATAAACCTGGCCGCTCGTGAGGTTGTTCAGCCGCGTGAGTTTGACGCTAGTGAACCTCTCGTAATGGCCAAGGTCGAGGTCGGTTTCCGCGCCATCGTCTAGCACATAAACTTCGCCATGCTGATACGGCGACATGGTGCCCGGATCCACGTTGAGATACGGATCAAATTTTTGCAGCGTGACCTTGAGGCCGCGATTTTCGAGTAGTGTGCCAAGCGCGGCAGCGGTCAAGCCTTTGCCGAGCGAACTCACCACGCCGCCCGTTACGAATATGAATTTCATTTCAAAAATTGTTCAACGCGTTTCACATCTTCCGGCACATCCACGCCGATGCTGTCGTAATCCACTTCCACGACCGCGATTTGGATGCCGTTATACAGCGCGCGCAACTGCTCCAGCTTCTCTGCGTTTTCCAGCGGCGACACCGGAAATTTCACCAGCCGTAGCAGCGTAGCGCGCCGGTAGCCGTAAATGCCGAGGTGCTTCAAAAAAGGAAACGCCGCCAACTGCTCGTTCATCGGACGGCTGGCGGCCTCGCGCAAATACGGAATCGTGCGCCGGGAAAAATATAACGCGCGACCAGCGGCGTTGACAACGACTTTTACGACATTTGGATTGTCCAGCTCGGCCTGATGCTTGATCGGCGTCGCCGCCGTGGACATTTCAATTTGCGTCAGCGCGCTCGCCACCGCATCAATCACGATTGGATCAATTAGCGGTTCATCGCCCTGGATATTGACGATGGCGTCGCATTCGCAGCGTTCCGCCACCTCCGCGATGCGGTCGCTGCCGCTCGGATGTTCCAGGCGCGTCATTTCCACGCGGCAGAAATTCTGCGCGACTTCCCAGATGCGCGTGTCGTCCGTGGCCACGATGATCTCCGCCAGCGATTTCGCCCGCTGGCATTGCTCCACGACATGCTGGAGCAGGGGTTTGCCTGCGATCAGCGCCAGCGGCTTGCCGGGAAACCGCGTCGACCCAAAGCGCGCGGGAATGATGCCAACAATGTTCACCCGCCCATTTAGCCACAGCCTGCCGCGCCGAAGCAAGTCGCGAAGGCGGGAGGTAAACCGGATTTTACTCCCGAAAATCTATTTCGAGCTGACGCTGGGGGCAAAACGGGCCGCAACGGGAGGGCAATTTTTGCCCTGCTTTTGACAATCTAGGTCCAGACTAACATGGGCCGGTAAGTTATTACTAAATCAGGTTCGGTCTATTTTTATATGGGGGAACCCAGTCGGGCCGGACACATCACCAGGTGATTTTTAATATGCACACGCCAAAAAAATCCATTCCCAACCGCAGCCTTACGCGAATCAACCGCCCGCTGCCCGTCACGGGCATCGACTGGCTGCACAACCCTGTTTTCAACAAGGGCACCGCCTTCAACGATGTGGAGCGTACGATGCTCGGCCTGCGCGGCCTGCTGCCGCCGCATGTCCAGACCATCGAAGAGCAGGTGGCCCGCGTGATGAACAACTTCCACAGCAAGACAAACGATCTGGAGCGCTACATCCACCTGGTCGCCTTGCAGGACCGGAATGAAACCCTCTTCTACCGCGTCGTCATGGATCATCTGGAGGAGATGATGCCGATCATCTACACGCCTACCGTCGGGCGCGCATGCCAGGAGTTCGGTCACATTTTCCGTCGCACACGTGGTTTTTACATCTGTGCCAACGACCACGGGCAGGTTGCCCGGATGTTGAATAACTGGCCGACGCGCGACGTGAAGGTCATCGTGGTCACGGACGGCGAACGCATCCTCGGCCTGGGCGATCTCGGCGCTTCCGGCATGGGCATCCCCATCGGTAAGCTGTCCCTCTACACCGCGTGTGCCGGGATTGATCCCGCGCAATGCCTGCCGGTCATGATTGACGTTGGCACGGACAATGAAGCCCTGCAGGCCGATCCCCTATACACCGGCCTCCGGCACCAGCGCATCCGTGGCGAAGCCTACGACGCGCTTATCGAGGAATTCATGGCCGCCGTGGGGATGTCCTTTCCCTGCGCCCTCGTGCAGTTTGAGGATTTCGGTAACAGCAACGCCTTCCGTCTCCTGGAATGCTACCGCGATCGCGCCTGCACCTTCAACGATGATATCCAAGGCACCGGGGCCGTGGCGCTCGCGGGCGTCCTGTCCGCGCTCCGCCTCACCGGTCAGAAACTGGCCGATCAGCGGGTGTTGTTTCTCGGCGCGGGCGAGGCCGGCATCGGCATCGCCGAAAACATCGTCGCTTGTCTCGTAGTAAATGGCCTGTCCGCAACCGAGGCCCGCCAGCGTTGCTGGTTCGTGGATTCCAAGGGGCTCGTTGTCCAGGATCGCGCAGCCTTGACGAAACAAAAACTGCCGTTCGCCCATGCGCACAAGCCGTGCGCCGACCTGTACGCCGCCGTCAAATCGCTTCAACCAACCATGCTGATCGGCGTGTCCGGCCAGGCGAAAAGTTTCACGCCAAAAATCGTCAGGGCCATGGGCCAGTTCAATAAACGGCCGGTAATCTTTGCCCTCTCCAACCCGACCTCCAAGGCCGAGTGCACCGCCGAGGACGCCTATACCCTGACCGAAGGCCGCGCCATCTTTGCCAGCGGCAGCCCGTTCGCGCCAGTGCAGATCGGCCGGCAACGGATCGTGCCGGGGCAGGGCAACAACGCTTATATCTTTCCCGGCCTCGGTCTCGGCCTCATCTGTACCGGCGCGCGGCGCGTGACAGATTCTATGTTCCTCGCGGCGGCGCGCACGCTGGCCAAACTCACCCGCAATAGCGAACTGGCCGAGGGCCGCGTCTATCCCACGCTGAAACGCATCCACGAGGTTTCTCACGCAATCGCCGTGGCTGTCGCTGAAGAAGTCTATGCGCAGGGTCTGAACACCGGCCCGCGGCCCGCGGATCTGGCCGGCCACATCCGCGCCCGAATGTTCCAGCCCAACTATCCCGACTATTCCAAAATGAAAATTTGAATCAGACCGGTTGAAAGAGCGGCGTTATCGGCAACGCCAACGACCCTTCCGCGGTGCTCGCGTACCGGTTGCCGGGTTGAATGTTAGCCCTGCGCGAGGGCAACTCGCTAACACTGGCGAATTGGTTCGCAGCGCGGCCGAGGCCTGTAATCTGGCCGACGAGCGTAAGGACGCTTAAGATGTGCTGGCAGTGGTCGCAGTGCCGGTAAGTTCGGCTTGCAATTGTTGGCGGGTTGTCTCGATTTTCAGCTTTAGCAGCTCGCGGTTTTCTTCAGTGCGTATCGCCAACTCTTTTTCCAGGGTCTGGATGCGGGTTTCATAGGTGTGCAGGCGTTCTTGCATGGGCACCTGCAATTCGTCCAGCCGGCGGACCAGCGCGGCAATCTCTTCCGTGGCAGCCTGGTGCGCCAGCAAAAGCTCACGCCGTTGCGCGGCCAGTTCCTGTACGACCGCCTCGCGTACCGCCTGCGCCACTTCCGGTGCCAGGCTGCTGTTGGTGGTGTGGCTGGTACTCGGGAGCGGCATCGGCAGTTGGACCGTTGGTGCGGGCACCAGCGCCCGGTTTTTTTTACGCGCAACCTGCCACCCAAATATGAGCAGCGCGCCGGTTGAAATTCCGGCCAGCGTGACAATCAAACCTTCGTGTCGCATACCGGCTTTCACGCTGGGTGTCGCCGGATTTCTGGTTATGCTAGAAACCACCGCCAACGCCACTGCCGGGGCGGCGGGCGGCGATGGCCGAAAACCTTCCGGGACGACGGGTGGGCCGGAGGACGTGGACCGCAATTTTTCATTCAACACGGTCAGCGCCGCTTTGGCGTTGGCGTCGATCAGATCGCCCCGGTGCACCAGCGGATCGCCGGCGTCAAAATGGTTGGCCACGATCATTTGAGAAAGGGCGGTGCCGCGGGTCAGTTCCGTGAAAGGTGCGTCGGGCAGGCAGTCGGGCTGGATGAAAGCCGCCAACGCCCGCGCGAATAACTGCTGCCCGGCGGGAAATTCGTGGCGGAATTCCAACCGCACGGTGGCGACCGGCGTGAGGCTGGCAGTGGAAAGTCGCGGGCTTTGCAGCACCGTGTCCGGCGATAGTTTTTGATCGACCGCCGTGACCGGCACAAGGTGGATCGTGTCGCCGACGACCATGCCCTCGGGTAAAACATCCGGGCAGATGCGTCGGTCGGTCGCGTGCTGGAGCGCGGCCAGCAGCTTGTCCCGGATAACCTGGCCATCACCGCCCAGCGCCCATTCGACGGCGAGTTCATCGGGGACGGGAAAGCTCTGGTGTTTCACGTCGAAACCCGTGACCAGATGGCCAAAATCCGTCGAGGCAATGGTCGTCGCATCCAACGTTGCGGTATGAAACTCCTGCACCATCTCGTCCAGAAAATTGGTGCGGGCCAGAGCGAAAGCGGCGAGAAATCCGTCTGCCATCAAATTGGCCGGTTGCGGGAAGCGGCGGAATACCGCCGGGATTTGCCGTGCCCGGGCCGATTGGAGCGCGGCGGTCGCGGCGGCATCCACTACGTCCAACGCCACCGGTGTGATGATGTCGGCGTCGGCCGTGTCCCCCACGCGCCAGGCTGCCCAATCCGTTGCGTGCAGCGGCAGAACAGAACAAGCCAGCAGGCTCAGGCAAAGGTATGGCAGGAACTTCACGCGTTGAATCATTCTAGTGCCGGCGGGCTGATGGCGAACTGGTCAGGCAAAAATGGAAACTTCAGAAGTTGGCGCATGGCTGAACGATAATTTTTCGGCCGGATAAACTCAACAGGATATGGCCAGGCCCGTTAGCGGTTGCGTCCCGGCTGGTTTTAAACCGGACCGGTCATGTGGAAATTACCTGGTTGAAATCTCCAACATCCGCTCAATCGGCCGCCGCGCCCGTTGGATGATTTCCGCCGCCAGCGCAACGCTCGGCGATAGGTATTTCATGCAGTCGCGCACTTTTTCAAGCGTGTTCAGCTTCATGAATTTGCATTCACTGCAACGGCAGTTGTCGGTCGGTGCGCGCAGGGTGTCAAATGTCGGTGCGCAGAGAAATTCCTTGCCGGGACATTCCTTCTGCAGCCGGTGGATGATGCCGGACTCGGTCACGATGACGAAGCGTTTTGCCGGACTATTTTGGCAATAGGTGATCATCTTTTCCGTCGAGCAAACCGCGTCTGCCAGGTCGCGCACTTCGCGCAGACTTTCCGGGTGGACCACGATCTTCGCGTCGGGAAACTGCCGCTTCGCCGCCAGCACCTGGCTGCTTTGAAACTCGACGTGCGCATAGCAGTTCCCTTTCCACAGCGTCATCGGGCGGCCCGTCTGCTCCATCACCCATTGGCCGAGATTCTCATCCGGCACAAACAGCAGGTCGCGGTCCTTTGGAGCGGCGTTGACAATGCGTTCCGCGTTGCCACTGGTGACGATCACGTCGCACAACGCCTTTACCGCCGCGCTGCAATTGATGTAGGCAATTGTCCAGAAATTTGGATTCGTCGCTTGCAGTTTCGCCAAGGCCGGGGCGGGACAGCTTTCTTCCAAGGAACAGCCCGCTGCCTTGTCCGGTAGCACCACGATCTTGTCCGGGTTTAAAATCTTCGCGGTTTCCGCCATGAAATGCACGCCGCAGAATACGATCACATCCGCGTCCGTCTTGGCCGCCTGCTGCGCTAGCCCCAGCGAATCGCCCACGAAATCCGCCACATCCTGGATCTCCGGCACCTGATAATTATGGGCGAGGATGACGGCGTTGAGCTGCTTCTTCAGCGTGAAGATTTCCTTCGCCAGCGGCTCGAATCGGTTTTTGGCCATCGCCGCGCGCGGGTGCATTTCTGCGAAATCAATCATGGAATAAAGTTAATGGCGTGGCGTGCAGCCGTCAAACCGCCATCCTCTTTACTTTGGTAGGAGTACGTCCCGGGGAAACATCTCATTTCGATTCAATGGTGAGATTCATATTTATCTTCATGTCCATCATCTGCTTCTGCTGGCCAATATTCATGCCCATGACCGTCTCGGTTTTTTCCGACAGCGTGGCGGCCACCGGCAGGAGCTTGCCCAAGTCAACGGTGGTGGTTCCGGTTGCGTTGGCGGTCATCTTGGTGAGATCCATCTTCAGGGTGGGCATCGCCGGATTCGAGATTTTCTGGTTGCCGGCAGATTGCGTGATGAGACTGCGAATATTGAGCCGGTCGCCGTCCAAGGACACCAACTTGTAGGTGATGGTCTGGTCAATGCTCATCCCTTGCGAATCAATTTTGGTGTGGTATTCCCAGCGGGCACCGGGGCCGACGGCTTCCTCGGGCAGCGCCACGGCCGTGCCGGCGGAAGAATTCTTCATCTGATCCGTGATCTGGTTCAACTGCGGCGCGGCGGTGGGGGGCAGCTTTATCCCCATTTTTTTCACGATCCCGCGGTCGGTCATCAGGCCGGTGCCGGACATCCCGTTAATGCCGGCCAGGGCGGTGTTCATGGCGTTGGCGATGGTGGACATCGTGTTGGTGCCGGCGGCGACGGAGGCATCCTGGTAAACCACCGTGTAGGTGATCTCGCCATTGGTGGAAACATCCTGAACCTCCACGTCCATGTTCATCCCGATGGTGGGAATATCCCTGTTCGGACTCAGGCCGCCGGCGCCGCCCATGTCCATCCCCATTTTCATGGTCATGCTCACCGTTTGTTTGTCGCCGACGGCGGGATGCAGGCGCAGCACGGTGCGCGGCTCGCTGCCGGCGTCAATCAGGGTCACGGCCGGTTTCGGTGCTGGCGTTTCCGCCGGGTTGGTGCTGGTGGAGACGAGGGACTCGCTGGGGGTGTTGGGGCTGGCGACGTTGGTGGCGACGGCGGGGCTGGGATAGGCGGCCACCGGCACGGTGTCCGCGATTTTTCCAGCGAGGTAATTCAGCCGGTAGGAAACGATACCGGGATTCCAACTCGGATTATCCCGCTTGAACTGCGTCAGAGCCTGCCAGGCCTCGATGTATTTGGCATGTGCCAGGCGGGTCTTGCCGCTGGTGTTCATCGCATCCGCATCGTTAATGAGGCTGTAGGCGGCGATGTAATCGTCATCCGGCCCCTCCGCGCGCGTTGTGCCCAGCGACAGCAACAACAGCCCGATCAGCAGCCAGACAGTGGGAAACCGGAACTGGGACGGGCCGACTGTGGACGTCGCTATCGTCGCGGGGGGAATCAGATCAAATTGGTTCATGCCGCGAACATAAATGGCGGCTAAAGAACGTCAAATTAAAAGCGGCCGCCCACCCCGCCGGCATGAGCCAGGTTAGATGGCCTTCGCCGCGATGTCGCGCCGGAAGCGCGCGCCGTCGAAATGGATTTTCTCCACGGCGGCGTAGGCGGCGGCCTGCGCGGCTTTCAAATCTTTGCCCAGCGCCGTCACGCCGAGGACGCGGCCGCCGTTGGTAACAATGTGGCCATCTTTCAACGTCGTGCCCGCGTGGAAGACTTTGGTTCGCGGCATTTGGTTCGCGGCGTCGATGCCGGTGATGACTTTGCCTTTGGGATAACTGCCGGGATAACCCCCGCTGGCCATGACGACGCAGACGCTGGCCTCGGGTTTCCATTTCAACTCGTGCCTCGCCAGCGTGCCGCTCGCGCTCGCGTCCAGCAGTTCCACCAAATCATTTTCTAGGCGGGTCAAATAAACCTGCGTCTCGGGATCGCCGAAGCGCGCGTTAAATTCCAGAATCTTCGGACCGGTCTGCGTCAGCATCACGCCGGGATACAGCAGGCCGCGATAATCAATGCCCTCCGCCCCGCAGCCGCGCATGAACGGTTCGAGAACTTTTTTCGCCACCTCGGCCAGTTGTGCGTCGTTGAGAAAGGGCGTCGGCGAATACGTGCCCATGCCGCCGGTGTTCAGGCCCAAGTCGCCGTCGAGCGCGCGTTTGTGGTCCTGGGACGTGGGGAAAATCTTCGCGGTCTGACCGTCGCACAGCGCGTGCAGGGAAACCTCAATGCCTTCCAGATATTCCTGGATGACCACGTTCGCGCCCGCCGCGCCGAACGCCTTGCCCACCATGATTTCGTCCACGGCTTTTTCCGCCTCGGCCTGATTCGCGCATATCAACACGCCTTTGCCGAGTGCCAGGCCGTCGGCTTTCACCACGCACCTGCCGCCCAGGGTTGCGGTAAATTTCTTTGCGGCCACAACCTCGGAGAAGGTTCCGGCCGCCGCGGTGGGAATGCCGTATTTCTCCATGAACTTTTGCGAGAAAACCTTGGAAGACTCGAACTGCGCGGCCTTCCGGTTCACGCCCCAAATTTTCAGCCCGTGCTGCTGAAACAAATCCACGATGCCCAGCGCGAGCGGATTGTCCGGCCCGACGACGGTGAAATCCACGCGCTTCTCCTGCGCGAACGTCAGCAGCTTGGGCAAATCTTCAGCCGAGATGTTGACGCATTCTACCGGCTTCTCCGCTTTCTCCGTTCGCTCTTGTGCCATGCCCGCATTGCCGGGCGCGCACCACATCTGGGTGACATGCGGTGACTGTGCCAGCTTCCAGACCAGCGCGTGCTCGCGTCCGCCGGAACCGATGACCAAAATGTTCATAAAAGAAATACGGCCGAGTCACCCGGCGCACCGCTCCGGAAACCAAATCTTTTCCTCTGTGCGCTCGGTGTCGCTTTGGCCAAAATTTATTCTACTCGCGCTTCGCCTTTGCCTTTGACGACTTCGCCGATGATCCACGCCTTGTGCGGCTGCGTGTTGATGAATTTAAGCACGGCTTCCGCCTGGTCCGCCGCGACGATGCTCACCATGCCGATGCCCATGTTGAACACCTGATATAATTCGTCATCCGGCACGCCGCTCTTTTGCTCGATGATCCGGAAGATGGGTGGCATGTCCCACGAACCTTTTTTAATCACCACGTCAAGCGAAGCCGGCAGCACGCGCGGGATGTTGTCCACGAAACCGCCGCCGGTGATGTGCGCAAATGCTTTGACTGTTTCCGCCTTCCGCTTTCCGCTTCCCGCGGGGTTGAATTTTTTAATGAGCTTTTGCACCAGCGGGCCATAGCTGATGTGCTCCTTCAGCAGTTCCTCACCGATGGTTTTTTTTAGGCCGGGAACTTTGCTGGAAGGTTTGTAGCCGAGCTGTTCGAAGAAAATCTTCCGGCCGAGCGAATAGCCGTTCGTATGCAGGCCGCTCGAGGCGATGCCGATGACCACGTCTCCGCGCTTCACGGTTTTCTGGCCGTTGAGCATCCGGGATTTTTCCACCACGCCGACGATCGTGCCGCTCACGTCGTATTCGCCTTTCTGGTAAAAGCCCGGCATCTGCGCCGTTTCCCCGCCGATGAGCGCGCAGTTGTTTTCCGCGCAGGCGCGGGCGAAACCCTTGATGATGTCCGTGAACACATGCGGCTCCAGCTTGCCGGTGCCGAGATAATCGAGGAAGAACAGCGGTTCCGCGCCGAGCACGGCGATGTCGTTCACGCAATGGTTCACCAGATCTGCTCCGATGGTGTCGTGCTTGTCCTGCTGAAAGGCGATCTTGAGCTTCGTGCCGACGCCGTCCACGGAGGAGACGAGGATGGGCTCGCGATATTTTTTCACGTCCAATGCAAACAGGCCGCCGAAACCGCCGACCTTGCCCAGCACCTCGCGGCGATGTGTGGCCGCGAGCAATTGGGGCAGGGTGGCTTTGACTTTATTGCCGAGATCAATATCCACGCCGGCGGCGGCGTAAGCTTTTTGCATTTTCATGTGGCGCAGATTAAACCGAGAAATGGCGGAGCGGGCGAGAAAATTTCGTGTGGTCTCGCGCCCATGGCCGGGCAGGCTCTGCTTTACCGAGTTTTGACGCCGGCCACCAAGTGCCGCGTAAAGGCGCAGGTCTAAACCTCCTTGCGTGGGAAGAGTGGGATGGGTTCGCCGGTCTGTTGGCCGGGGGCCAGTCCGCCCCACGTCGCGTCGGCGAGTTTATCCGGCGACCCCGTCAGGCCGAGCTGCGCATAAATCTTCGTGGCCGTGCCGGGCAGGAACGGCCAGAGCAGCACCGCCAGCACGCGGCACGACTCGACGAGGTTGTAGAGCACTTCGTCCAGCCGCTGCGCCTGCGCCGGATCTTTCACCAGCTTGAACGGCGCGGTTTCATCCACGAACTTGTTGGCGCGGTTGACCAGCCCCCAGATGCTATGCAGGGCCGCCTGGAGCTGGCTCTGCTTGAACAGCGCCCGCGTCTCGTCGGCAGCCTTGGCCGCGTCCGCCGCCAATTCATTGGAACGCGCCGGCACCACGCCGTTGCGATAACGCTTCAGCATCGAGAGCGAGCGGTTCACCAGATTGCCCAGGCCGTTCGCCAGCTCCGCCTGATAACGCGAGCGGAAGCCGGCGTCCGTCCAGTTGCCGTCCGGGCCGATATCCAGCTCGCGCAATACGTAAAAGCGCAGGGCATCCACGCCCCATTCGTTGATGACCGCGATCGGATCAATCACGTTGCCGGTGCTCTTGGCAATTTTGGCGCCGTCCTTTTGCCACCAGCCGTGGACGAGGATCTGCTTCGGCAGCGGCAGCCCCATCGCCTTGAGCATGATCGGCCAATAGACCGCGTGGAACTTCACGATGTCCTTGCCGATGACGTGGATGTCCGCCGGCCAGAGATGGAGCGCCTCGTGCGCGTGCGCGATGCTGGTGTAATTCACCAGCGCATCGAACCACACATACGTCACGAATTCCGGGTCGAAGGGCAGGGGGATGCCCCAGTTCAGCCGCGCCAGCGGACGCGAGATGCACAGGTCCTCTAGTTTGTTGTTTTTGAGGAAACCCAGCACCTCGTTGCGGCGATACGACGGCGCGATGAACTCCGGGTTCGCCTCGATGTAATCGATCAGCCACTGCTGCTGCGCGCCGAGCTTGAAATAATAATTATCCTCCTTCAGCTCCACCACCTCACCGTAGCTGGCGTCAAACGTCCCGTCCGGCAGACGGTCCTTCTCCGTGAGGAACGTCTCCTCCTTGGTGGAATAATAGCCCGTGTACGTGGCCCGGTAGAAATGGCCGGCCGCGTGGAGCTGGGACAGGGTTGCCTGCACGAACGCCTTGTGGCGCGGCTGCGTGGTGCGGACGAAATCGTCATTCGTCAACTCCAGTTTGCGGGCGAACGCCTGCCAGTCCGCTGCCAGCGCGTCGCAATACGCCTGCGGGTTCCGGCCTTCCGCCTGGGCCGCCTGCTGCACCTTCTGGCCGTGCTCATCCAGGCCCGTCAGAAAGAAGACCTCCTGGCCGAGGCTGCGCCGCGACCGCGCGATGACATCCGCAATGATCTTCTCGTAGGCGTGGCCGAGATGCGGCTGGCCGTTCACGTAATCAATCGCCGTGGTGATGTAAAACCGTTTGTTCATGCTCGAAATGCCAGTGTGACGGACAAACGCCGCGTTGGCAAACGGGAATCAAGTGTTGCCTAAAGCGGCCCACAGACGTGACCTTGATCAGCACGAAACGTCCGTCACCACCTTTAGTTTCAAATCTGTCGCACGACAAATGTGAAACTAAATATGCAAAAAAGGGTTGGTAACTATTCCGCCGATGGATGAATATAGGCGCATGTCAACGGCGCAAGATACAACTGTGGCTTTGGCTTCGGTGGAGAAAATCCAGCGCGAATGGTTTGAGCTGACGTTGCGCATGGCGCAGGCGGAGACCGAACGCGCGGCTTTGGAACAGCAAAACAAGGCGCTGCGGGCGCTGGTCGAGCGCGTCATCGAACACCGCCAGAAATCCCACGGCGACCTCGTCAACCTCATCACCACGCTGGTCAGCAAGCTGCCGCTCAACGACGTGGGCGTGATTGTCGCGCGCCTGATGGAGCACAACCAGCAGGTGACGGAGATGTGCGCCAGTCTGGTCAAAGGCAAGCTGGAGGATAATTTCCTGCAGCCGACGTTACTCAAGACGCTCGACAAGACCCGGCGCGATCTGGCCGCGGCGGCGAATACGGAGCTGGAGGAATTGCTCAAGCTGGATACGCCCTTTGAGAAGGAGATGCTCCAGGCGCTGCTCAGGCATCCGGACAATTTTTTCTCGCCGGCGGTGGCCCGCGCCAACCGCGGTTTCGTCAAGGGCCAGGTGCCGCGCGAGCGCATCGTCAAGGAGTTCGGCGCGGAGGCGCTGGGTTTTTTCCGGGATGTGACGACGGACGTGAAGTTTAATCCGCGGCCCAAGCCGGAGGAGATCATGCTGGCGTTCAAGCCGGATTTTGCCGAGCTGCTCCAGCAAAACCAAACGCTGGCCTCCGACCGGCGCACGGAACTCCAGGCGTTGCACCAGCGGATCCGCCTGAGCCGGGAAAATACCGGGCCGGCGCGCGCGCAGAAGAACGCTTTCCTGCGCCTGTCTTTTTACCTCGAACTGCTGCATTACTACGAGCATCAGAGCACGGAATCGCCGGACGTGGTGTTCGCCCAGCGCCTGCCACCGGTCATCGAGCAGCTCGTCGTGATCAGCGAAGATGGCGTGGTGGACGAAAAACGGCTGGTGGCGGCCGAGACGTTGCTGGCGCTGATCATCAACCACGATCATCGCAAGGCGGTCATCAACAATATTGGCAAAGCCGGCGGCCTCGCCCGCACTCTGCGCTACACCTTGACGTTCCGCGTGGAAAAACTTTCCGACCACGACCCGCTCACGAGCGAGTGCATCAAGCATTTGATCCCGTTGGGCCAATCGCCCACGCCCGCCGCGCTGGCGGCGATGTTGCGGCTGTTCAATCCGCACATGCAGCAGTCTTGCATCCGCGCCATCGCCGCCTCCGACCGGCTGCGCAAGGAAGACGCGGAGAAGCTCGGCAAAGCCGTCGCACAGGAACTTGGCCTGAAGGAAATCCTCGAGCGGCTCACCGAGCAGACCACGTTCACGCCGGAGCGCGAACGCCAGCTGGCGTGGGACCTCATCAAAGACCTAATCGCCACCCGCGCTTCGCCCGCCGAAGTGCTTGCCGCCATCCGCAAACGGATGCGCGGCATGTATGACGCCGATGAGGTGAAAGCCTGCTGGCTCGTCCTGACCGAGGCCGATCCCATGATTTTTGTGCGCGTCTTCTGTCTGTTTCCGTATTTGCCCGACGGCCAGACTGATCCGCTCGCGCGTCCGATCCTAGACACCTTCGTGACTCGGCTCGTCCATGAAAAGTATGCCGCGATCTATACCAAGACCGTGCACGCCCTCCGGAATTTGTTCAAGGTGAAGGCCGACAGTCCCGCGCTCGTTAACTTCATCGCCCTGGTGAAATGGGTGGACAACGCCGCCGCCGAAAAGCTTTCCAAGGACGTCGGCCTGGTCTGAGTTCAGCGGAGAAAATCCCGTTGCAGCATCGTCATCAGGTCGTTCACTTCCAGCATGAGTTCGCCGTGCCGGTCGGCGCGGCCCGCGTCGGACAGATCAATCGGGGCGCTCACGGCCTCGGCATAACGGTGCGTCAACGCCATCGCCTCGTCGCGCTGGCCCAGGGAACGCAGCAGCGCTCGCACCGCCTCGGCGCGCTGCTTGGCCGCGGCAATTTTTTTCAAGGCCGCACCCGTCGTCATTTCCCCGGTATCAACCCGTTTCAACAGGCCGCACTCGAATCGGCGGCAACGCCCTGGCCGGTCGGCGTAGATGCCGCACAACTTGCCGTCAAAACAGGCGCACGGCTGCGCAAAGGCGGTTTTGGTGCGGCCCTTCTTGACGAGCATCAGGCCAAGCTGACGCAAGCGCGTGGCGTCGTCGTCGGCGCGCAGTTCCACGTCGGCAAAAAGGGTGCTGTCGCAGCACAAGCCGCATTGGGGACAGAGTTGGGAGACGGCACTCGTTCGGTGGCCAGGATGGCTCATGAATAATGGGTTGATTTTAATCGCTCGTCCAGGCGGACGGGCGACCTCTCTGTCTAACACTAGGGATTTTCCAGTCAACACTTTTGGTGACCGGAGCAGAATACCGTTTTAGAAGACTTCGGCCCGAAGCCCGGTCAGCTGACGCACCGTTTGCGCGATCTGGGAAAGCACGCGCAGCGGCAGGTGGCCCCACTCCGCATTCACGCCCGGCCGCGCGGCCGAGTAAATTTGAACCATCGAGATCTGGGCGCCTTCGACCTTAAGCTCCTTCAGGCGCAAGGCGTACTGCTGAATCTCTTCAAATGGCGGCTCATCGCCATTGACCGCGGGAAATAAGCTCTGAATGATGACCGGACGCTGGCGGCCAATCAGGGTGATGTTCGCCAGGACTTTTCGCATCGGCCCGTCCGGCCGGTTCACCTTGTCGATGAACGTCTGGGTGCCACCGTCGAGCTTGATCCAGATCTCATCCGAGCCGGTGAGCAGTTTCAAGCCGCGCAACACCACCGGCCGGTCCAAGCTCGTGCCGTTGGTGATCAAAACAATCTTGAAAAAATCGCCCAGCGCGCGGACGCGGGCGACGGCTTTGACCACCTCGACAAAATTATCCGCCAGCGTCGGTTCGCCATCGCCGCTCAATGCGACCTGACGCAATTGCAGCAGTTCGCGCGGGAGTGAACGGTAATACGCGCGGGCCGCCAGTTTGCCGCTTTGAATATAGGCGATGGTCTTATGCAATTCGGCGGCCATGACATCCACGTCGAGCTTTTTCTCCCCGGACGGCTGGCGACGATCCACTTCGCAGTAGGAGCAGTCGAAGTTGCACTCCTTGTCCGGATTGACATTGACGCCCAACGAAAGCCCGCGCGCCCGCGAAGAGATGACGGCATAGACGAACCGGTTGCCCAGCCGATCCCGGGGCCGGTCAAACGCCGTTTCCCGTGCCGGAGCTGGTTGATATGCCACCGTCGGGCTTTTTTTTGCCGCTGACCTGGTCGGCTCCCGATGATGTTTTGAAGATTCCACGATTTGTGTCTTGAAAATAGCGGGGGCGAGAATTTTTCACCACACGGCCATTGTTTTTTTCTGGTCCTATATTGCACCGCTTATGCAGAAGATTTGGCGAGATAATCATCGTTCGGCTAAACCGCGCGGCGTTCGAAGGCGGCTGATTCAAAGAGGAATACTTTCCGGGCTGTGCCGTTAGCAAATCCGCGGCAGTTGCTCCCCGCTTGGCATGTCGAGGATCCGGCTGATGCCCAGCTCGCTCTTCAAAGTCACCAGGGGTCCGGGGTGTTCCATTACCTTGCCGATCAGCGCGGCGTTGGCCGATCCGTCCTGACCGCGCAAAAGTTCCAAGGCTGCCTCCGCGTCTTTCGCTGCGACGAAGGCGACGAACCGGCCCTCGTTGGCAACCTGCAACGGATCAAGCCCCAGTATTTCGCAGGCGGCGCGGACCTCCTCGCGGACGGGAATTAACTTCTGCTCGACGGCAATTTTCACGCCGGCGGCCTCGGCAATTTCATTAAGTGCGCTCGCCAGCCCGCCACGCGTCAAATCGCGCAGGCAATGGATTTCTGTCCCCGCTTTGATCAAATTCAAGACCGCCGCATGCACCGGTGCGGAATCGCTTTCAATCGCGCTTTCAAACTGTAGACCTTCGCGCACGGCCATGATGGCCATGCCGTGCCGGCCGAGATCGCCGCTGACCAGCACCGCGTCGCCGGGCTGCACGTTCCGTGGCAAGATCGTTTGTTCGTGTTCAATGACGCCGATGCCGGTCGTGTTGATGTACAGGCCATCGCCTTTGCCCTTGTCCACGACCTTGGTGTCGCCGGTGATGATCGACACGCCGCATTTTTGCGCCGCGTCACGCATCGAATTCACCACGCGAACGAGCGTTGCCATTGGCAGGCCTTCCTCAATGATGAAGCCGCAACTCAGATACAACGGCCGCGCACCGCTCATTGCCAGATCGTTCACCGTGCCGTGAACCGCCATCGAACCGATATCGCCGCCGGGGAAAAAAATCGGCCGCACGATGTAGGAATCCGTCGTCATCGCCAGCCGCCCGGGCGGTACCGTGAATTGTGCTGAGTCATGGCAAGTGTCGAGAATGGGGTTACGGAAGGCCCGGCCAAAAACATTTTCAAGCAGTTGGTGCGTCAGCGTGCCGCCGCCGCCATGCGCCATCAAAACCTCCGGATACTGCGATATCTGAACCGGACAGGCCGTGTTGAAATCGGGTGTTCTCATCTGGTCACCGCCGTGGCTGCTGCGTTATGCCGGCGGTAGCGGTAGTAGGTCGCACACGCGCCTTCGCTGGAAACCATCGTTGCGCCGAACGGATGTTCCGGGGTGCAGCGCGTGCCGAACGCCGGGCATTCGCGGGGTTTTTTCTGCCCCTGCAATATCAAGCCGGCGATGCACTCCGCCGGTTCGTCCACCCGCCGGTCAGCCAAGCCGAAGGTTTTTGCTGCGTCAAATGCCTGGAATTCATCCGCCAAACCCAGCCCGCTGAGAGGGATTTCGCCAATGCCGCGCCATTTGCGCGGGACCACTTTGAATACTTTGCGGATCAGTTCCTGCGCCGGTTGGTTGCCCTCGCGGCGGACGGCGCGGGCGTATTGGTTTTCCACTTCCGCCCGCCCAGATTCCAGCTGCGCTACCGTCAACAGGATGCCGTGCAAAATGTCCAGCGGCTCAAAACCGGTGACGACAATCGGCACGCGATGTTTTTTCGCGAGGGGAAAATATTCCTCATAGCCCATCACTGTACAGACGTGACCGGCGGCGAGAAACGCCTGCACACGGCATTCCGGCGACGCCATCAATGCCTCGATCGCTGGGGGTACCAGCACGTGCGAGACGAGCAGCGTGAAGTTTTTGAAGCCTTGCTGCGCCGCCGAATATACCGCCATGGCCGTTGCCGGCGCTGTGGTTTCAAAGCCGACGCCAAAGAAAACCACGGCTTTCGTGGGATTTTGGCCGGCAATTTTCACCGCATCCAGCGGCGAATAAACCATTCGCACATCCCCGCCTTGGGCCTTGACGCTCAATAAATCCGTGCTGCTTCCCGGTACCCGCAGCATGTCGCCGAAGGAAGTGAAAATCACATCGGGACGCGCGGCAATTTCCAGGGCCTGATCTATCACCTCCAGCGGCGTCACGCAAACCGGGCAGCCGGGCCCGTGAATCAGCTCGATTTGCTCCGGTAGCAACTCATCAATCCCAAACTTCACGATGGCGTGTGTTTGACCACCACAGACTTCCATGATCCGCCACGGCTTTGTGGTAAGCTGATGAATTTTCCGGGCGAATTTGTGCGCGAGCTCGGCGTCACGGTATTCGTCGATGAATTTCATGGCGATTTCCCCTCCAGTTCGCCCAACTCGCCGATTTGTTTGAGGTATTCAAAAACTTTTTGAGCCTCGGCTTCGTCCACCTGACCCAAGGCAAATCCCGCGTGGACAATGACGTAATCGCCAGCCCTTGCCTCCGGCACATACGCAAGACTCGCCGGTTTGATGACGCCGGAGAAATCAATCCTGCCCATGCGCGTCAACGCTTCGTCGCCGCTGATGCTTAGTATTTTTCCGGGAATGGCGAGGCACATATATTATTTCAAGGTCAACTCGTGTTGGGCCGCATAGATCTGGCCGAGCGCAATGCCGCCGTCATTGGGTGGCACGCGTTGATGCCAATACGGCTGAAACTGTTCCGCGCATAATCGTGTCACGGCGCGTTCGGTGAGATACCGATTTTGGAAACATCCCCCGCTCAGGGCGACGCGCGAAAGCCCAAGTCTTTTGGCGATCGCCACCACGGCCTCGGCCAGCGCGTTGTGGAATTTTGCCGAAATCTCTGCTAGCGGAACGGCGTTTTTCACATCAGCTATAATCGCTGCAGTCATCAGCGACCAGTCCAAGGCCAACATTGGATTTCGGTCGATTATTGGCAGGGGAAAGCCCTGGTCGGTTTTGAAGTCGCCAATCGCCGATTCCAGTTCCATCGCCGCCTGGCCTTCGAATTGCATCCGCTGCCGCAAGTTGACCAGTGAGGCCACCACGTCGAACAATCGGCCAATACTGGAGGTGGCTGGCGTATTGAACCGGCACTGTAACATACCTTTCAAGGTAATCATTTCGACCGGGGACATTTCTCGCAGCGGCGGGAGATGCGTCATTTCAAAAACCGCGTCGCCATATAATTCATGAAGCAGTCCCAACGCGGCGCGGCGCGGTTCCTTGACGGCCTTGTCGCCGCCGGGCAGCCGGAACGGCCGCAGATGCGCGACGCGTTCAACCCGCTCGTTGGTGACAAGAAAAAATTCTCCACCCCAAATTGTCCCATCCGTTCCATAACCGCTGCCATCCCAAGCGACACCAAGCACAGGCAGTTGAATTTCATTTTCCGCAATGCACGAAAGGACATGGGCGACGTGATGCTGGACGGTGAGTAGGTGCTTCCCGCTGGCTTGGGCAAACTTGGTCGATATATAATCGGGATGCCGATCAGCGACGAGTATTTCTGGATTAGTGTCGTAAAGCCTTGGTAGATCGTTGGCAACCCGCCGGAAAGCCGAATTGGCGGCTTCGGTTTCCAGGTCGCCAATGTGCTGGCTGATGAAAGCACTTTTACCGACGGCGAGCGCGACGGAGTTTTTTAGGTGCGCACCCACGGCGAGAATGGCTTTGGACTCCGGACTTCGGGCGCTGGAACTCAATTGAATTGACAGCGGCGCGAGACCGCGCGCCCGGCGCAAAACCATCTCGCGTCCCAGTATCACGCGAACAATCGAGTCGTCCAAATGCCGGACAATCGGCCGATCATGGACGAGAAAGACATCGGCAATGCCGCGCAGACGTTCCAGCGCTTCGTGTTCGTCGATGCAGATTGGCTCGTCACTCAAATTGCCGCTCGTGGCCACGACGGGAAAGTCCAGTTCCAGCAGCAGCAGTTGGTGCAGCGGGTTGGATGGCAGCATCACGCCGAGCAGCGGATTCTTCGGGGCGACGTTTTCAGGAATTCTTAGTCGGTAAGGGGAGGTTTCAAGTTTCCGGCGGCGTAGCAGAACAATCGGCGCTTCCGGTGAACGCAGTCGTTGTTCTTCCAGCGCCGAAACTTCGCAAACAGCTTTTACCATGGAAATCGTCGGCATCATGAGCGCCAAAGGTTTTTCATCGCGATGTTTGCGCTCGCGCAGACGGCGGACCGCCTTTTCGTTGCGGGCGTCCACCAGCAAATGAAATCCGCCGATTCCTTTGACCGCGATAATTTTTCCATGCCGGATCTGCTGCGCCACTGCGAGCAGCGCCGCGTTGCCGCCGAAAATCTTTTCGCCGGTCGCAGCCCACAGTTCCAGTTGCGGTCCGCAAACCGGGCAGGCGTTCGGCTGCGCATGGAAGCGGCGGTCGCGCGGATTGTCGTATTCAGCCTGGCACGTGGAACACATCGGAAACTTTTTCATCGCCGTGTTGGCGCGGTCATATGGTAATGCCTCAATAATGCTGAAGCGCGGCCCGCAGTGCGTGCAATTGGTGAACGGATAGCGGAAGCGCGGGTTTGTAGGATCGTAAATGTCGCGCAGGCAGTCCGGACACATCGCCAGATCCGGCAGCAAGTGGGCGGATTTGGCACCGGAGTGCTCGCTGGGGCGGATCTCAAATTTTTGCAGGCCGACAGCATCCAGCCACCTTGATTCGAGACTTTGGATAAAACTGTTCGGCGGTAGTTCTGCGGCGAGGCGGAGCAAGAACTTTTCCAAGGTCGCGCGGGCACCTTCGACTTCGATAAAAACGCCCTGTGCTGAATTATGAACCCAGCCGTTCAGATTTAACTCTCCGGCTAGACGAAAAACAAACGGCCGGAAACCAACCCCCTGCACCGCACCACGAACGGCAATCTTAAGCCGGACCGGGGGCGCAGCCGGCGCAGGTGGAATCAACGCCCGGTCAAACCGGGATTGGCCTGCGAAGTTTGAAAGCGTGGGCAACTTCACTTTTCCAGCTTACCTGGGCGGGTTAAAACCCGCTTTGCATAAGTTGCCGACAGCTTGGCTTTTATTGGTGGCTTAAGCGCCAAATCCCGCGGCTAAAAGGCTGATTTCACCGACCGCCTTTTGAAATCCGGCTTCGGTTTCTGGTGAATAATCGGTGCCAAAACCCAGATTCATTGCGGGTATAGTGAGCCACCAGGCTTCCGGCGCATGGCCGAAAACATCCCGCGCCAGCGCGAGCATGGTGCGCGGATCGGCGGCGTGCGCCATGAGCTGTGAGGTGTCGCCGGGCTCCAAGTGGCGGAAATGCACGCCGTCCGTCTTGTCCACGGCGGCGTCCACGAAAATCACACGGCGGGCGCGGGCGATGGCGTCGGCGAATTCGGGCGTGAGCAATTGGCAGACGAGCGTGCGGACACCGGGCAAATTTAATTCCTCAACCGCCTCGGCCACGCGTGGGCCCACGCCGTCGTCGCGGCACAGGGAATTACCGTAGCCGATGACGAGCAGTTCGGCTTCGATGGGGACGGCGGAACCGGGATTCATTTCCGGACAAGTTATCCGCGAAAGCAGCGAACCACACGAAAAAGTTTTAATCCATATTTACGAAAGAGTTTAAATGAGAACCGTTAGGGCTGCGTTGCTCCGTTGGTTCTTGGAAATAGGGCGTAGACGCGCAAGCCGATAGTCGTGTGGGAGGTGCGGCAACTTGCCGCTGATATTCGTGGCGTTGGTCTAAGTCAAATGAACGGGCTTTTGCCTTTTGCCGGGTGCGGATTTCTTTTATCCTGACATCATGTCAGGACTTATCGCCATCGTCGGCCGACCCAATGTCGGCAAATCCGCGCTGTTCAATCGCATCGTCAAGAAACGGATTGCGATCGTTCACGACCAGCCGGGCGTCACCCGGGACCGCGTGAGCGTCGAGGCCGAATGGCAGGGACGGCCCTACACGCTCGTGGACACCGGCGGCATCGGCCTGTTGCGCGGCGAAAAGTCCGGCGACGTTATCATCAAGGCCGCTGTGGAGCAGGTTGGCATGGCCATCGAGGCGGCGGACGCCATCATTCTCGTCGTCAACGTGCAGGAAGGCGTCGTGCCACTGGACCGCGAGGTCGCCCAGCGGTTGCGTAAGAGCGGCAAACCCGTGCTCGTGGCTGTCAACAAGGTGGATACTGCGCGCGCCGAAAAGGACATGGATGAATTCGCCCGGCTCGGTTTCGAGAAAATTTTCCCCGTCAGCGCCATCCATGGTGAAGGTATTCAAAATTTGATGAACGCCGCGACGGCCTTTCTGCCAGTCCAAAGTCTGGAGACCGAAGTGCAAAGTCCTGAAAACGTCGAAGGCGAAACCTCGGAACCCAGACCCAAGATTCAAGGCCCGTTAAAGCTCGCCATCGTCGGGCGGCCCAACGTCGGCAAGTCGTCCATCATCAACGCGCTCACCCATTCCAAGCGCGTCATCGTCTCGCCCATTGCCGGAACCACGCGCGATTCCGTGGACGTGCCGTTTGAGGTGGAGACCGACGGCGTGCGTTCCCACTATATTTTGATCGACACTGCCGGGATGCGCAAGGCCCGGCAGGTGGACGATTCCGTGGAGTTTTTCAGCGTCCAGCGGGCGCAAGAATCCATCGCCCGCTGTGACATCGCGGTATTGGTCATTGACGCCGAAGTGGGCGTCACCGAACAGGATAAGAAGATCGCCGACACCATCGTCGAGCAGCGCCGCGCCTGCATCATCGTCATCAACAAGTGGGATCTATTCGCGGACGAAATCCGCAAGGCACGCGAGGAGGAGATCGCATCCCGCGAGGCGAAGAAGCGCACCGAGGGCCAGGCGAAGAAGCTCACCACCCTGAGTGAATTTGGTTCGTGGGTGCAGGACAAATTGTTTTTTCTCGATTACGCGCCGGTGATTTTCACCTCCGCCACCACCGGCTTTCATCTGGATCGTCTGCTGGAGGCGGTGCGTTATGTCGCTGCGCAATTGCAGCAAAAAATTCCCACCGCCATCCTCAACCGCACCATCAACGACGCTGTCGAACGCCGCCAGCCGGTCAGCGATGCGGGCCACCGGCTGAAATTTTATTACGCCACGCAGGTCCGGCAGGCACCGCCGACCTTCCTGTTGTTTGTGAACCGCGACGAACTGTTTTCCGAACAATACAAAAAAAGCCTCGCGGATGAACTGCGCACGGCGTTCGGCTACGAAGGCTGCCCGATTGTGCTAGTGCCCAAGGCGCGGCCCAAAACGGTTTTGCCCAAGCGTAAATTTCGTCCGGCAGCCAAAGCCCAAGCACCAGGCAAATCCGCCCACCCATTCGGCGTAAAACGCGAAAAGCGGACTTCCAAGAAATCCGGTGCCCGAGGCAGCAATCGTGCCAAAGGCCGGCGCTAAAAAATCTTGTTCACCGGTGGGAATAAGTCGGCTTCCACCCGTAGAAACCGGCGGATTCGCCTGATTTCATTTGCGAATATCGTTCCTGTAACTTTTTTGTAAAATTTTCTTGAAATCCACAACCGGTGGTAGCATGATGGTCGCTGTTCCCCAATTAGTGGGGGGCTTCAATTTCGAGGAAAATCTCGTTTTTTCCTAAAAATTGACGGATTTTTAATCCCGGCGCGTTTCTGTCTCGCTTGAAGCCGACCGGACAAATTGCAAAAATAAACCTGGAGTTCACCATGATTGATGCCCGTGAGGAAGTTTCGTCGCCGGCCCCGAAAGCCGCCCCCCGCCGCCCCAACCCCGTTTCTGCGACCCGCGCCATGAAACCGACCAAATCCGAAGCCAAAAAATCGCTGCGCGTCGAGCGTGTGTTCAGCGACGCCAAGGTCAAGCCGTTCGACCAGATCGAATGGGATCAGCGTACCGCCGAAATCACTGACGACGCCGGCAAGGTCATCTTCAAGCAGGAAAACGTCGAAGTGCCGAAGTCATGGTCCGTGCTCGCCACGAAGGTCGTCGTTTCGAAGTATTTTTATGGCGAACAGCACACCTCCGAGCGCGAAACCTCCGTGCGCCAGCTCATCCACCGCATTACGCGCACCATTTCCGACTGGGGCATCGCGGATGGCTATTTCAGCAAGGCCGATGGCGAGATCTTTTACGAGGAATTGACCTGGCTCTGTCTCAACCAATACGGCGCGTTCAACTCGCCGGTGTGGTTCAACGTCGGTCTCTATCACGAATACGGTGTCGGCAAAAATTCCAGCAAGGGCAACTGGTTCTTCAACCGGAAAACCAAGGAGGCCGAACGCGCCAAGACGCAGTACGAATATCCGCAGGGCAGCGCGTGCTTCATTCAGTCCGTCAAGGACGACATGGAATCCATCATGCACCTCGCCTACAGCGAAGCGATGCTGTTTAAGTATGGCTCCGGCACCGGCACCGACCTGACGCCGATCCGTTCCAGCCGCGAGAAATTGAGCGGCGGCGGCCGCCCCAGCGGTCCGATGAGCTTTCTCAAGGTGTATGATCAAGTGGCCAACGTCGTGAAATCCGGCGGCAAGACCCGCCGCGCGGCGAAGATGAACACGCTCCGCGACTGGCATGGTGACATCGAGGAATTCATCGACGCCAAGCAGAAGGAAGAAAAGAAGGCTTGGGCATTGATTGAACAGGGCTATGACGGCAGCTACAACGGCGACGCCTATGGCAGCGTGATGTATCAGAACGAAAACCTGTCTGTCCGCGCCAGCGACGAGTTTTTTGAAGCCGCCCTCGCCGGCAAAGAATGGTGGACCCGCGCCATCCGCGACGGCAAGCCGCTCCAGAAGAAGGACGCCAGCAAGCTGCTCGACAAGATTGCCGAAGGCACGCACATTTGCGGCGACCCCGGCATCCAATATGACGGCGCGATCCAGAAGTGGCACACCTGCAAGGGCACCGAGCCGATCCACTCCACGAATCCCTGTAGCGAATACGTTTTCATCAACAACACCGCGTGCAATCTTGCCTCGCTCAACTTGATGAAGTTCAAGCGCGAAGACAGCAAGTTCGACATCGAACGCTTCAAGGCGGCCGTTCGCATCTTCATCACGGCCCAGGAAATCCTCGTGGACAACGCGAGCTATCCGACCAAGGACATCGCGGAAAACTCCCACATCTTCCGTACGCTCGGCCTCGGCTTCGCGAACCTTGGCTCGCTTTGTATGAGCTACGGTTTGCCTTACGATTCCGACGAGGGCCGTGCGCTGGCCGGGGCGATTACGTCGATCATGACCGGTCATGCTTACGAGCAGAGCGCCGACATCGCCGCGACCACCGGCGCGTTTGCGGGCTACCGCGACGCCCGCTGCGCCGGCGTCGAGAAAACCGTGACTAAGGACAATGTCGAGTCCATGCTTGGCGTCATCAAGCTGCACCGCGAAGCCGTGGAAACCATCCAGCCGAGCGCGGAATTCAATTATCTCAAGACCGAGGCGCGCAAATGCTGGGATGGCGCCCTCGCCAAGGGCAAACAGCATGGCTACCGCAACGCGCAGGTCACCGTGCTAGCGCCCACCGGCACGATTGCCTTCCTCATGGACTGCGACACCACCGGTGTGGAACCCGACATCGCCTTGGTGAAATACAAACTGCTCGCCGGCGGCGGCATGTTGAAGATCGTCAACCGCGGCGTGCCCGACGCGCTGCGCCGCCTCGGTTACAGCGAGAAGGAAGTGACCGTCATCATTGCGCACATCGAGAAATTTGACACGATTGAAGACGTCGAGGAAAACGGTGTGAAGATCGCCAGCGGCCTGAAGTCGGAGCACCTGCCGGTGTTCGACTGCGCCTTCAAGCCTTCGCGGGGCAAGCGCAGCATCGGCTACCTGGCGCATTTGAAAATGATGGCGGCCGCCCAGCCGTTCATCAGCGGCGCGATCTCCAAGACCGTCAACATGCCGAGCGAATGCACCGTGGCCGAAATCCGAGACACCTACGTTCAGGCGTGGAAGATGGGCTTGAAATGTGTGGCCATTTACCGCGATGGTTCGAAGCGTTCGCAGCCGCTCAACACCAAGAAAACCAATGAAGGTGGCGACAAATCCCTCGTCGCTCCGGCGCTCGACGCCCGCGTTCAGGAACTCGAAGCCGAAGTGGCCCGTTTGGAAAGCGAATCCGGCAAGCCGCTGCGCCGCCGGCTCATGGATACCCGCACCGCCGTCACGCACAAGTTCGACATCGCTGGCCACGAAGGCTATCTCACCGTCGGGCTGTTTGAGGACAACCAGCCGGGCGAGTTATTCATCACCATGGCCAAGGAAGGTTCCACCATCGGGGGTTTGATGGACAGCATTGGCACGCTCACCAGCATGGCCCTGCAATACGGCGTGCCGCTGGAGGCGCTCGTCAAGAAGTTCGCCCACCAGCGTTTCGAGCCGAGCGGTTTTACCAAGAATGCGGACATCCGTAACGCCTCGTCCATCACCGACTACGTATTCCGCTGGATGGCGTTCCAGTTCATTCCCGGCTATCGCGAAAACATTACGACCGCGCGCAACCAGCCGGAGCTGGTCATGCCCGGCCTGGCCGAGGAAATAAAAAAAAAAGTGAACCGGCCGGTGCCTGAACTGCCGATTGCCGAGGACACAGACGTGATCCAGCTCCCCGCCGGGACCAGCCACAAGCACGACCGCCGCGCGGCGACGCTCACGCAGATGATTACCAACCAGCAGGACGCGCCGAGCTGTCCGAACTGCGGCCAGATCACCGTCCGCAACGGCGCCTGCTACAAGTGCCTGAACTGCGGCGAGAGCCTCGGTTGCTCGTAAACCCGGATCCCTGAAGCCGGCCGGAGAATTCGCGTTCTCCGGCTTGTTTCATTTTGTGGACCGGACTAAAGTGGCGGCATGAGCGACGGCAATACTTTCATCCGCGAGGATCCTTGGCGCATTTTCCGGATCATGTCCGAGTTCGTGGACTCGTTCCAGACGATGTCCCAGGTCGGCCCGGCGGTGACCGTCTTCGGCTCCGCGCGGACGAAGCCGACGGACCCGTATTATCGCGCCGCCCTGGAGATTGGGAAAGGCCTGGCCAAACATAATCTCGCCGTCGTCACCGGCGGCGGGCCCGGCATCATGGAGGCGGCGAACAAGGGCGCGACCCATGCCGGGGGCAAATCCGTCGGCCTCAACATCGAGTTGCCCCACGAGCAGAATGGCAACCGCTTCGCCAACGTGCCGATTCACTTTCACTATTTTTTTTCGCGCAAAGTCTGCTTCGTGAAATACAGCATCGGTTTTGTCTTCATGCCCGGCGGCTTTGGCACGCTGGACGAGCTGTTTGAAGTGCTCACCCTCGTGCAGACGCAGCGCATCCCGCAGTTCCCTTTGATCCTGTTCGGCAAGGCGCATTGGAAGGGTCTGATCGCGTGGCTGAAGTTGCGCCTGGAAAAGGGTAATCTGATCAGCCCGGACGATCTCGATCTCCTGAAAATCACCGACGACGTGGACGAAGTCATCGCCATCATCCGCGACTACGAACGCCGCGTCGGTCCGCCCGGCACGTTGCCGGTCGCGTTCGCGTGAAGTGTCATGCGGCCCCTGATCCACGAAATCCCCACCGCGTACACGCCGGAATCGCTGGTCGAGAAGTTGCGCGGCGAAAATGGCATTGTGCTCTTGCGCACCTCGCAGTTTGATCCGCTTGCGGCGCGCTACTCCTTCGTCGTCGCCAATCCGTTTCTCAGCTTCCGCTCCTTCGGATCGCGCGGGGAAATCATTACCCGCGCCGGGCGGCAGCAACTGTTCGGCAATCCGTGGCACCTGCTCGATGCGCTGATGGCGCGCTTCGAACTGCTCGACGAGATTGATTCGCCGTTCCCGCTCGGCGGCGCGTTTGGCTACTGGGGTTACGAACTTAAGAATTTCACCGAGCCAAAACTTCCGCGCCGGGCGGTGAATGATCTGGAACTGCCCGATTGTCACGTTGGTTTCTACGACAGCTTGGTTGTCTTCGACCACCGGCTCGGCAAAGTCTTCGTGGTCTCCACCGGTCTGGCTGACGATGGTTCCCGCAGCGAGGGGCGGGCAAAGGCGCAAATGGATTTCTGGAATTCAAAAATTACGTCAAAGGAATTGTCACCGAGACACCGAGACACCGAGGAAGAAAATGCTTCCGGTACTCTTCGGCTCGGCACTTCAGTGGCCGAGGCTGTTTCCAATGTTTCGCGAGACGAATTTATCTCCGCCGTTGAACGCGCGCAAACCTACATCCGCGCCGGCGATATTTATCAGGTCAACCTTTCGCAGCGGCTCACGGCGCCCTGGAGCGGATCCGGCTGGGAGCTGTTTCAAAAATTGTCCGCCGTCTCACCCGCGCCCCTGGCCGCCTACCTTGATTGCGGAGAATTTAATATCGCCTCGTCCTCACCGGAGCAGTTTCTCCGGTTGAGCGGTTCGCAAATCGTGACGCGGCCGATCAAAGGCACACGTCCGCGCGACGCTGACCCGACGCGGGACGCCCAGCTCGCCTACGAATTGCAGACCAGCGCCAAGGAACTCGCCGAGCTTGTGATGATCACCGACCTGCTGCGGAATGATCTCGGCAAGGTCTGCGAATACGGCTCGGTGCAGGTGCCGGAGCTGGCCAAGCTTGAAAAATTCGCGCAGGTGCAGCATCTCGTCGCGACGGTCGAGGGCCGGCTGCGGGCGGGCGTCACGCATTTTGCGGCGTTCGCGTCGTGTTTCCCCGGCGGCAGCATCACCGGCGCGCCGAAGATTCGCGCGATGGAAATCATTGACGAACTGGAGTCGATCGCGCGCGGGCCATATTGCGGGGCCATCGGCTACCTCGGCTTCAACCGCGAAAGCCAGTTGAACATCGCCATCCGCACGGCGGTCTGCCGGCCCGGCGTGGCGCACTTCAATGTCGGTGCCGGCATCGTGGCCGACTCCCAACCGGCGGCGGAGTACGAGGAGACGCTCGCCAAGGCCGCCGGTTTTCTGGCGGCACTGAAGCTGGAATTTAATCCCGCAGTCGCCCCGATACCGAACCAGCACCGGCCGTGACTTGCCCTCGCAGTGAAAGCTGCAGCCGGCATGATTGGCCGCAACCGCGACGGACGCTTACCCAAACCTCACCGCCGGCCGGGGTCATGGGGACATAGATTTTTGCTGGACTAACCATCCAAGCTGGCGCTTGAAAATTCCATGGCCAGCCACTCGTGCGCCACTCCGGCCCGGCCCGCTCCCAGCTAAAGCTTGAACTCCCGCCCCAGTTCGGATAATTGAAGCGTCACGAAGGATTGAATCCATGCTGGTTTTTCTCAACGGAAGATTTTTGCCCGAAGCCGAAGCGTTCGTGTCCCTGAACGACCGCGGATTTTTGTTGGGCGACGGCCTCTTTGAAACGCTGCGCGTGGCGCGCGGCCGGCCCTTCCGCTTGGCACAGCATCTGGAGCGGCTGGCGCGCGGCGCGGAGTTTCTGAAAATCCCCCTGCCGTTCACCTCCAAGGAAATCCAGCGGTTCGCGGAGCAGCTCGCCGCACAGAACGAGGTGGCCGACGCCATCCTGCGCCTGACGCTTACGCGCGGGCCGGGCCGGCGTGGGTATTCTCCAAAACTGGCGGGGCCGCCGACGTTGGCGATGACGTTGAATCCGTTACCGCGGGTGAATCCGGACGAGCCCTTGCAGTGGAGTCTGGTTACGTCGGCCCTGCGGATTCCGGCGGGCGACGCACTGTCGGCGTTCAAGACGACAAGTAAAATCCTGAATGTGCTGGCGCGGGCCGAGGCGGAGGAAAAAGGCGCGGACGAGGCGCTGCTGTTGAATACGAATGGCGAAGTGGCGGAGACGGCGAGCGGAAATATCTTCTGGATTTACCAGGACAACATCTGCACGGTGCCGACGGGGCGCGGCGTGTTGCCGGGCATCACCCGGGCGGTGGTGCTGGAGATCTGCCAGTCGCTCGGCCTCGCCACGCAGAAGCGCATCATCAAGCCGGAACAGTTGCGCAACGCGGAAGGAATTTTTCTCACTCAAAGCGCGCTGGGCATCGTGCCGGTCGCCGCCTTTGATGGCCTGCCGGTGGCTCCCTCGCCGCTCGTGGACCAGATCGGCACCGCATACGAGGCGATGATGGGGTCGGACTAGAAACTAATACTAAAGTTTAGCGCCGTTAAAAACTGCGCTGGCCCGTTGCAATTTGCCCGGCAAAGGGCGTAGGCTGGGTTGTAACCACGAGGTGATTCATGATGAATGCCAGCCTTGACCGTTGTGTTTCCCTCATCCACAGCCATGCCGTCCCGTCGGCTCGTGCCGGGACGCCGCCGGAAATGCGCTGGGCCGTAGCCATTTCCCGCTAGCCCGGCTGCGGCGCGTTAATCGTGGAGGAGTAACTGGCCGGCTATCTCCAGCCGCATCACTGCCGGAGAGTCCCGCCTGGACCGTATTCGATCGCGGCCTTATGGACAAGGTTTTGGCCGACCACAATCTCCCGAAGTACCTCGCCCGGTTCCTGCCGGGGGATCGCGCCTCGCAGATTTAAGACACGCTGGCGGACATTTTCTGGCTGCATCCGCCGGCCTAAATGATCGTCCAGCAGACGGCCGAGACGCTGCTTCAACTCGCGGAACTGGGCAACGCCATTCTCATCGGCCGCGGCGGCAGCGTTGTCATGGCGAAACTGCCTGGCATACTGAATGTCCGCCTTGTCGCCGCGCTGGAGGACCGGCTGGAACGCATCTGTCGCGATGACCACAAAACGCCGGTGGAAGCACGGCGGTTTTGTCTGGCAGAGGAACACGCCCGGGCCCGCTATCTAAAAACCTATTTTAACGCCGACATTAACGACCCGATCCAGTATCACTTCATTATCAATACCAGTCCGGTCGGTTACGAAAATGCCGCGCGGCTAATCACTGACGCCTTGTTGCTGGCAACTGAAAACTTCACGCTTGGCTGTCCGGCGGCGGCGGGTAACTTGTGGCCGTGCCGTTTCTGGAAAAACTTCCGTCCAAACGCCGCCCCCGGCTGGGGGATCTTATTGCCGTGCTGCTGCTGTTGGTCATCCTCGCCGGATTCGGCTGGCTCTGGTGGCATCAAAGGCATTCGAGGAAAATCTCCCGAGCCAAAGCGGCTGCGGCGGTTCAATCCGTAATCCCCACGGTTCCGATCAAGCCGATCAAGCTCAAGCCGCTCGTAGTCGCGCCGTCATTGCCGGCGGATTTTCCCCGGCCGGTGCGCGACGGGTTTGAGGCCCAGGTCGCGCTCGCGCGGCGGGCTATTTCGCCGGGCGCCATCGACGCCGCCATCGGGTCGCAGACGCGTGCGGCCATTGCGGCCTTTCAGCGGTCGCAAAAATTATTTGAATCTGGCACGCTCGACACCAACACGCGGCCGCTCCTTACGCTGGATGCGCCTTTGCTGACCACCTATCTGGTGACGACAAATGATCTCGCGCGGCTTCAGCCGCTCGGCCACACGTGGCTGGCTAAGTCGGAGCAATCCGCGCTGGATTTCGAAACCATTCTGGAACTGGTCGCCGAACAGTCGCATTCATATCCCATCCTGATTCAGAAGCTGAATCCCGGGGTGAATTGGACAAACGTGCCAGCGGGGACGGTTCTGAAAATTCCCGACGTGAATTATCCCGACCCACCGGCGCAGGCGGCGCGGGTCGTCATACATCTGTCTGCCCGGTTTCTGGAAGCCTTCGATGACCAGACCAATCTGCTGACGCATTTTCCTTGCAGCATCGCGGCCCGGGTGGAAAAGCGGCCGGTGGGTGAATTGCATGTCGTCGTCGTCGCGCCGCATCCGAATTACACGGTGGACCCGGAGCTGTTTCCCGAGTCCGCCGAATTGCAGGCCATCGGGCACAAGCTGATTTTGCCGCCCGGCCCGAATAATCCGGTCGGCGTCGCGTGGATCGGCTTGGACAAGCCCGGCTACGGCATGCACGGCACGCCGGTGCCGGAACAAGTCGGGCGCACTGAATCCCATGGCTGTTTCCGGCTGGCGAACTGGGACGCGGAATATCTCATCAAATTGGTCTGGATCGGCCTGCCGGTGGAAGTGTTGCCCTGAGCTTATCCGGGTAGCCGTTCGCCAGGACTTCCAATTTTCGCTGGAAATTATCATTGCCCGGCGGCGTGATTCGGTAAAACTGTTAGGAAACTTAACGAAAGAAAAATTATGATTCCAATCCTTATCGCCCTCGGGGTTCTCATTCTTCTGGTCATCTTGGTTGTCGCCTTCGTCGTTGGTGTTTACAACAAGCTCGTGACGCTGCGCAATCGCTACAAAAACGCCTACGCGCAAATCGATGTGCAACTCAAGCGCCGCTACGACCTGATTCCCAATCTCGTCGAAACGGCGAAGGGTTACATGGCGCACGAGCGGAATACGCTCGAAGCCGTCATCGCCGCCCGCAACGTGGCTTACGCGGCGTCCAAGGGCGCCGCCAGCAATCCCGGCGATGCCGCCGCGATGAAAAGTCTGGTTTCCGCCGAAAGCGGGCTCGGGGGTGCCTTGAGCCGCTTGATGGTCGTGAGCGAACAGTATCCTGACCTGAAGGCTAACCAGAACATGATGCAGCTCACCGAAGAACTCACCTCGACGGAGAATAAAATCTCCTTCGCGCGCCAGGCCTACAACGACTCCGTGATGATCTACAATACCGACCGCGAAGTGTTTCCCAGCAACCTGATCGCCAATACGTTCAACTTCACGGCGGCGGAACTGTTTGTCGTGGACCAGCCGGAGCAGAAGGACGCGCCCAAGGTTTCATTCTCGTGAGCAAAGACGTGTCCGCTGGTGAACCAATTTACAATTTGCGGGACCCCATTTGCATCTCATCGTGAAAAGGTGGCCGGCTCGTAAATCGTAGATCCAATATCGTAAATGCCATGGATTTCTTTGCGCGACAAGACCAGGCCCGTCGCAAGACCAAGTGGCTGGTCTTTTATTTCATCATCGCCGTCGCGTTGCTCATCACCGCCGTCTATTTCATTTTGCAGGTGGTTTTTGCCGGCATTCAGGCGAAGCAACATCATGCTTATGACGCCGCGCCCGTCCAGTTTGGGTTGTGGAACCCGCTCGTGTTTCTTGGCGCCACTGTTGGTGTGCTCGCCGTGATCTTTCTCGGCAGCGCCTACAAGACCAACGAACTGGCCGCCGGCGGCAGCACCGTGGCCACCTTGATGGGCGGCCGTCTGGTCAGTCAAACCACCACCGACCTCAACGAGCGCAAACTGCTGAACGTCGTGGAGGAGATGTCCATCGCCGCCGGTGTGCCGATGCCGCAGGTCTATGTGCTCAACCAAGAGCGCGGCATCAATGCCTTTGCCGCTGGCCACACCACCGGCGACGCGGCCGTCGGCGTGACGCGCGGTTGCATCGAAATGCTTTCTCGCGACGAGTTGCAGGGGGTCATCGGCCACGAGTTCAGCCATATCCTTAACGGTGATATGCGGCTGAACCTCCGTCTCATCGGCATCATTTTCGGGCTGCTCTGTCTCGCGACGATTGGCCGGGTGTTGCTTTACGCCCGCAGTAGCAACAGTCGCGATAAAAATCCGCTTCCGCTGCTTGGCCTTGCCCTGATCGCCCTCGGCGCCATCGGGGTTTTCTTTGGCCGGCTGATTCAGGCCGCCGTAAGCCGCCAGCGCGAATTTCTCGCCGACGCCTCGTCCGTGCAGTTCACGCGCAATCCCGGCGGCCTGTCCGGCGCGCTCCAGAAAATCGGCCAATATGGCTATGGTTCAAAATTGGAATCCGAACACGCGCCCGACCTGTGCCACCTGTTTTTCAGCAACGGCCTGGGCGACGCTTTTTTCGAGGCCATGGCCACGCACCCGCCCATTCCGGATCGCATCCACGCGATTGATCCGGCGTGGGACGGAACTTTCCCGCCGCTCCAGGAAGAACAGGTGGATACCGTCAAGCGCGCCGCCCTTTCCGAGTTGAAACATCCAAGTCCACCGGTGCCGGCAATCTTGGGCGGCATTCTTGGCGGGGCGGTTCTCGCCGGCGATGCGGACCGCCCGGCGGTCATCCGGTCCCATTCCGTTTTGCCCAACCTCGGTAACCCCACGCCGCTGCATCTCAAATACGCCGAGGCGTTGCGCGCTGCGCTGCCCGAAAATCTCCAGGCCGCTGCGCGCGATCCGCTCGGCGCCACCGCCTTGATCTATGCCTTGCTGCTGGCGCCCGACGATCAATTGCGCGCGCAACAGACTGCGGAGATTCGCCGCCGCATTTCCAGCGCCATTTCCGAACAAACCGCCGCGCTTCAACCTGACGTGTTCGCGGTGGCCAAACATGCGCGGCTGCCGCTGGTCAACCTTGCTCTTGGTGCGCTGCGAAATTTGACGCCGGATCAATTCAAATCATTTTCGGAAACGCTGGCCTGGCTCGTGGGCAGCGATGGGAAAGTTGAATTATTTGAATTTGTGCTGCAGAAAATTGTGCTCCGCCACCTCGCCTCGAAATTTGGCGAGGCGCCTCCCGCGACGGTCCAGTTTTACACGCTCAAGCCGCTTGTGCCGGATTGTGCGGTGGTGCTGTCCGCGCTGGCCGCCGCTGGCAGTCCCGCTGCCGGGGAAATTCAAACCGCCTTTGCCGCCGGTGCGCCGTATCTCCGCGCGCCGGACAACGTGCCGCTGGAACTGCTTTCGGGCGAATCCGCCGGCGTGGCCGCGCTCGACGCCGCCCTGAACCGGCTGGCGGTGGCTGCGCCGATCATCAAGAAGAATCTCATCGAAGCTAGCGTCCGCGTGGTGGCGGCCGACGGGGTGATTCAGGAGGCCGAGGCCGAATTGCTCCGCGCCATCGCCGACACGCTGGACTGCCCGATGCCGCCGCTGGGCGTAAGCGAGTAAAACCGCTGCTCCGCGCTAATTGATGCTAATATAAATTGGTTAGCGCTGATGAGCGGTTGAATCTTTCAAGCCCGCAGTTCCACTTTCAATTGCGATTTCAAAGTTTCCAAAACTTTTTCGTGAGCGGAGTTTACGTCCGCCTCGGTCAGGGTCTTGTCCGCCGCGCGGTAGGTGAAGGCATACGCCAGGCTCTTTTGCCCATCCGGCACGCCCTTGCCGCGAAACACGTCGAAGAGTTCCACGCTTTCGAGGTTCGCCGCTTTGGCCTGCTTGACCGACTGCCACACGGCTTCGTGCGTCGTGGTCTCCGGCACCAGCATGGCTACGTCGCGGCGGCTCGAGGGAAAATGTGGCAATGCCTTGAACGACTTCGCCGGATTCCGTTTGGAAAGCAGCAAATCTAGATTGAACTCCGCGAGAAAAACCGCGTCACGCAGATCGTATTTCTTCGCCAGCGTGGGCAGCAACTGACCGAGTTCGCCGAGCGGCAATTTCCCGCCGAGCGTCACGGCGGCGGATTCGAGAAAGAGCGTCGTGCTTTCCGCGCGTTTGCCGAACGCCACGCCGCGCAGGCCGAACTGCTCGATGAATTCCTCCACCAAGCCCTTCAAATCGTAGGCGTCAAACTTCGCATCGCGCTCCTCGCCGCTCCAGAAATTGAGCGCGCGCTGGCCGGTGATGGCGATGGCGATGTTGCGGTTTTCCTTCGTCTGGCCGTTCACATTCGTGAACACGCGGCCGATCTCGAACAGCGCCACGTCGTAATTTTTGCGACTGACATTGTGCCGCAGCGAATGGATCAAGCCCGGCAGCAGTGAAGGCCGCAAAACGTCCATGTCTGAACTCAGCGGATTGGCGAGTGCGACCAATTCTTCATTCTTAATTCTGCATTCTGCATTCGCAATTAAGGTTTGTCCCTGCGCCTCGTTCAAGCCGAGGCCGGTCAGGATGAGCCGCGCTTCGCCAATCTGGTCATAGACGGAATCAAAAACATCCGTGCCGAGCGCGCCGCGCGGCGGCGTGCTCGGAATTTTATCAATGCCGTAGAGCCGGCCGACTTCCTCGATCAAATCCACTTCGCGCTTCACGTCCACGCGCCACGACGGCACGCGGAACGTCGCTTCGCCGGGCTGCTGCGAAACGGTTTCCAAGCCGAGCTTGTTCAGATAGGAAACCTGGTCGGCGTCTGAAATGCCGATGCCGAGCAAATCTTTCGAGTGCGCGAAACGCAGCGTGAGTTCCTTCGGCTGGGCAGGGGACGGATAAGCGTCCACAACGTCTTCCGCCAACTGGCCGCCGGCGGTTTCCAAAATCATTTGCGCCGCGCGCTGGCTCGCCCAGTCGCTGATGCCCACGTCCGCGCCGCGCTCGAAGCGATAGCTCGATTCGCTGCGCAGGCCGAGCCGCTTGCTCGTGCGGCGGATATTGACCGGCGTGAAATACGCACTCTCGATGAGCACATCCACCGTTGAGCTGTTGATTTCCGTGTTCGCGCCGCCCATCACGCCCGCGAGCGCGATGCCTTTTTGCTGGTCGGCGATGAGCAGCATTTCGTTCGTGAGTGTGCGCTCCTGATTGTCGAGCGTCTTGAATTTTTCTCCCGCAGCGGAGCGGCGAACGACGATAGTCGGCTTGCCGGCCGCGCCCTTGGCGATGAGATGATAATCGAACGCGTGCAGCGGCTGGCCGCTTTCGAGCATGACGTAGTTCGTCACATCCACGATGTTGCTGATGCTGCGGATGCCGACCTTTTCCAACGTGTCGCGCAACCACGCCGGACTAGATCCAATCTTCACGCCTTTGATGACGCGCGCCGTATAACGCGGGCAAATCTCCGCGTCTTCAATTTTCACCGCGACCAAACTTTCCGTTCTGACTTCTGACTTCTGACTTCTGACTTCTGGAATCCGCAGCGGATTCCCGGTGAGCGCCGCGATTTCGCGGGCAATGCCGATGATGCTGTTCAAGTCCGGCCGGTTCGGTGTGACTTCGAGGTCATAGACCACGTCGCTGCCGCTGCGGCCGAGATATTCGCCGAACGGCTGGCCGACTTTCGCGTCTTCGCGCAAGATAAGCAGGCCGTCTTCCTTCTTGTGGCCGATGGCTTCGGGATCAATTCCCAGTTCCTCGTGCGAGCACAGCATCCCGTGCGATTCCACACCGCGAATTTTCCCGACCTTGATGGTGAACGGCTCTTTCTCGCCAGCCTTTGGCGGCAGCAATGCGCCGGGCAGGATGAGCGGCACCTTGTCGCCGGCTTTGAAATTCTGCGCGCCGCAGACGATCTGGCGTTCGCCAGTGCCGTCGTTGACGCGGCAGAGGGAGAGTTTGTCGGCGTTGGGATGTTTGTCGCGCGTGACGACCTGCGCCACGACGATGCCGTCGAATGCGCCGGAGATTTTCTGTACGCCCTCGACTTCGAGGCCGAGCATGGTGAGCCGCTCGGTCAATTCCGCGGGCGACCAGTTGAAATCCACGTATTGCTTGAGCCAATTCAGGGTTACTTTCATTATGCCAGGAAATTTACCGTTTTATTTACGGCGACTCAATTCGCAAAAAAGATTTTTCCACCACCACGCCGATGACCGTGCCGAGGATGGCTCCCGCCACGAAATCCGAGCACCAATGAATGGTCATCGAAACGCCGAGGCCGATGTAGGCGGCATAGGCCAGCGCCAGCCTGCCCAGCCAGTGTTTTTTCCGGAAAAGCGTGCCGACCGTCACCGCCATGGCAAACGCGATGGTAGTATGCGACGATGGCGAGCCCCAAAACACCCCGCCGCGCAGCCAGCCAAACCGGAAATCACGGCTGAGATCCGCGCCGATAAAATGCTCCGGATGTACCCGGCCCGTGAACGCCTTGTACGTGGAAGAGAGCAGGGAACCGATGAGCGCCGTCTGTCCGATGGCCCAGCCGGTCAGCGCGAGCCGCGCGCGGCTGGTGATGTAGCCGGAAAGAATCAGGAGGAGCGGTAACGCCAGCGGCACCAGCCCGCCGATAGGTGCGGACGGAAACATCCATTCGCGCAGTACCGGGCTGCGGGTGGAAAAAAATAAAACCAGTCAAACCCGGAACGGACGAGAATAAACGTGAGCGCGATGAAGAGCAGTTGCCAGAAGAGCATCCAGCCGCGGAAGCAGTTGCCAACATTGCGGGGTAGGGAGAGAAAAAATTGTTTCATGCAGCGCGGACGCTTACGGACCCAGCATGACGCAGCTCACTTTTGCGCCATCAGCCAATGCGGGCGAACCCACCAGTGCAAGGTTGCCCCGGTGGATTTTATGTTGCGAAAGCCGGCCTGCTGCAATTCCGTAATCAATTCGCATTTGCTGAAACCAATTTCGTGGGTGTTGGACAGCTTGGCGACGCGGTAGGAGATGCAGGTATGCAGCAAGTTGGGTTCGTTGGCGATCAGAAGCCAGCCGCCGGGCTTGAGACAGGCGTGACTAGAACGCAGCGTCGCGCGCCAGTCGAAGGCGTGGTGCAGCGCCTCATAAACAAAGACGGCATCGAAAGTGCCTGCCGGTACCACGGTGTGGACGGACTCCATCGGCGCGGCCACAAATTTTAGCGCAGGCGAAAGCCCACGGGCTTCAAGGCTTTTGATACGGCGGTTGGCATCGGTGATGTCGTCATCGGAAATAGTGGTGCCGCAGACGTCATAGCCTATTATCGCAAGAAATTCCGTCGCCCAGCCGCCGCCGCACCCGATCTCGAGCACCTTTGCGGGCGGTTTCACCCCTGCCAGCTCCAAACACCGGACCAGCCGGCAAAAATGCTCCAAATACGCCTGCATTAAGCTGCCCGCCCAGAACGGCTTGGTCATGTTGTTGCGAGAAACCTCCGCCGCCGTGATGCCGGGAATCGAGAAGCGATAATCTTTTTCCGCCTGATACGCTATTTGTTGGTCGAGAAAATGCGGTGGAAAAATGCCGCGGGAGTAATCGTTCAAAATCAACCACAGGCCGAGCTTCAGCTTGCCGAGCTTGGAAAGCGGCAGGTACCACTGGCGCAGGTTTTCCGCAAAAAGCACCTCGTTGCGCCGGAGCAACGGTGAACGCGCCAGGGCCCCGGCGGCCTTTTGCAGGAAAGTCCGCGGCATGACGAATCAGAACTGTTTCAAAAACCGCACGTCGTTTTCGTAGAAGAGCCTGATGTCGTTGATGCCGTAGCGGAGCATGGCGATGCGTTCGATGCCGAAGCCAAACGCCCAGCCGGTCCACACTTCCGGATCGTAGCCGACGGTCTCGAACACTTGCGGATGCACCATGCCACAGCCGGCGATCTCCAGCCAGTCCTTGCCCATCTTCTTCACGAGCGCGTTGGTGAAATCAATCTCGTAGCTCGGCTCGGTGTAGCTGAAATAATGCGGCCGGAAACGGATCTTCACGTCGCTGCCCATCAGCTCGCGGAAGACGAATTCCACCGTGCCCTTGAGGTCGCCGACCGTGACGTTCTTGTCCACGTAAAGTCCCTCGATCTGGTGGAACGTGGGATTGTGCGTGGCGTCGGCGTTGTCGCGGCGATACACGCGGCCGGGGACGATGATGCGCACGGGCGGCGGCTGTTTTTCCATCACCCGAATTTGGACGGAACTGGTGTGCGTTCGGAGCAATCGTGATTGCCCCCTTACTCCGTCCCTCTCCCCACCTGATGGGGAGAGGGTGGCGGAGCCGAGTGAGGGGGTTGCGCCAATATAAAACGTGTCCTGCGAATCGCGCGCCGGATGGTCGGCGGGCGTGTTGAGCGCGTCGAAGCAATGATACTCGTCCTCAATCTCCGGTCCGTCGGCCACGGCGAAGCCAATCTTGCGGAAGGCGCGGACGATGTCGTCCGTGACTTGCGTGAGCGGATGCAATTTTCCGAGCGCGCGGCGGCGTCCAGGCAGCGTGAAATCAGTCGGCTCTTTCGGCAGCGCGGCTTTCAGCTCCAATTCCTCGCGGCGTGCGACGAGCTTGGCTTCGAGTTCCTGCTTGGCGGCGTTGATGAGTTTACCGGCAGCGGGCTTTTCCTCTTTTGAGAGCGTGCCGAGCTGTTTCATCAGCCCGGTAAACTTGCCGTTTGGCCCGATCCACGTGCCTTTGGTTTGCTCCAGCGCGGCGAGGTCGGGCGCATTTTTTAACTCGGTCAGAGCCGCCTGTTTGAGCGGCTCAATGTCATTCAGGAATCCCATAGGTTTAAAATGGAAGAATACCGGATAGCCGATGGAAGAAAAGAAAAACGGGCGACCATCACTGGTCGCCCGTCAGGAATTATTTAAAATCGCTTAAGCCTTGGCCAAAACGGCGCCAGGCTTGGACTTCAGCGCGTTCTTCGCGATGTTCACGATTTCAAGGAACGCTGCGTTGTCGGTCGCTGCGAGATCGGAAATGATCTTGCGGTCGAGTTCGCACTTGGCGGCAATCAGGCCTTCAATGAGGCGGCTGTAGGTGATGCCGGCGGTGCGGGCGGCGGCGTTGATGCGCGCCTGCCAGAGGTAGCGATAAACCCGTTTCTTGGTGCGGCGGTCGCGGTAGGCGTACTGCCGGCCGTGATCCACGGCGTCGGAGGCGTAGCGGTAAAGTTTGGAACGTTTGAGCCGGAAGCCTTTGGCGGCTGTCAGCATTCTTCCGCGACGTTTGCGGGAAGCGGGGGAGTTGGTAACGCGCATGGTAGTTCGGTGTTAAAGTTGAATCGGTTAAATCAATCAGCCGCGGTGGCTGAACGGCATGGATTGCGTAATGCGATAGACGTCGGTCTTGTCCACCACGGCTACCTTGCCGAGGCGGCGCAGGCGCTTGGCGTTCTTGGTTTGTGCCAAGTGACGGCGGCCCGCGTGTGAACGCAGGACCTTGCCGGTGGCGGTGATCTTAAACCGCTTGGCAGCGGCTTTCTTGGTCTTGATGCCTTTGGGACGACGCATAAATTTAGTTGTAAAAAAGGGCGCAAACTATACGCAGGTCGCGCATGGGTAGCAAGCGCGAATTTGATTTAAACCGGTTGGCTGGAAAACCGGGGCTATTTCGTCATCGGCCAGCCGGCGGCCACCATGCCCTTGTACCCGCCGATGAGCGAGTGGACGCGTTTGTAGCCAAGCGTTTGGGCGGCGTCGCAGGTCATTGCCGAACGGAAGCCGCCGCCGCAATACATGATGATCTCCGTATTTGCGTCGGGATAAAATTTTTCCAGGTCGCGTTCCAGGATGCCCTTGCCCAGATGCACGGCCTCGGCCGCGTGGCCGGCCGCCCATTCATGATCCTCTCGGACATCGAGTAGCACGACCTTCGGGTTGGCGGCGAGTTTACCACGCGCTTCGGCCACGCTGATTTCGTTGACGTGCTTTTTGGCAGCGGACGCGAGCTTTAGAAAACCAGGTGAATGATCCATGCCCGCAAGGTAATTTTTTCCCGCCGCCGGTCAACTCGATTTCCATTATGCTGCCCGGCAAATCAACTCCCGCGGACGCGAAAATACCACTTGCATCTCTGCTCAAACGGCGTAATGGTCAGTTATGAACCCGTTTCCGCTAAAAATGCCCGGCCCGCCAACCGTTGGCGCGGCCAGTCACGCCCACCTGCTGGTGGCGGAAAGCGGCGGCCTTGTCACGCTCGAAAGTCCGGAGGCGGTGATGGAGGAAGTGGAGTTCCGCGCAACCTATATCGGTACGCTGCTGGAAGAATTGTTTGCGGAAGCCAGGCAGCATGATGGCTTCTGGTCCCCGGATCAAGGGTGATGCCTCCGCATTTCAGGATTGGTGCCGACCGAAATCCGGCTCCGCTCGGTGGCCGCAAGGGCTCTGTGTAATTTTCATTGGCAAACCGGCTGCGCCTCGATTTACTCGCTGCGTGTCTGAAAACAAGCACAACCCCGCCATCGCCGGCAGCCTGCTGCTGGTGGTTTTTTTATGGGGCGGTAACAATGTGGGCACCAAATGGCTGCTGCTCAACTCGTGGACGCCCATTTGGACCGGCGGAGTGCGGTTCTTGATCGCCGGGCTGATTTTGTTGGGCGTGTTACGGTTAACGAATTGGCTGGGTGAATTTCCGGCGCTGTCCAAGGGACATCAACGCCAACTCTGGTTGCGCGGTGGCCTGAGCCTCGCGGCGTATGTGGTGGCGTTTTGCTGGGCGCTGAAGCTCACGGCCACGGCGCACGTGGCGCTTTACATCGGCGCCTCGCCGGTCTGGTCGTTGCTGGTGGAGGAGCGTCCGCAACGGAACTGGACGAGTGCCCGGCGTTATGCGGCGGCCCTCCTCGCGCTGGCCGGCGTGGGGGTGCTGTTCTGGCCCGCCTTGAAATCATCCAGCTTCAATCTCGGTGGCGAAGTCTGTGGTTTCCTTGCGAGCCTGGCCTGGGCTAATTTCAACCTCCAGAGCCGCCTGCTCGCCCTTGAAATCAGCGGGTTGGAAGTCGCCGCCAATGCCATGTGGATGTCCGGCGTCCTGCTGCTGCCGCTGGCGCTGGTGGAAATTCATGCGCGCGGCGTCCTGCTGGACGCCCGTCATCTCGCCGTGCAAGGCTTCAACATCATTCTCGGCAGCGTGGTACCCTACGGTCTGTGGAACTCGGCGTTGCGCCATTGGCCAACCAGCCGCGTGATGCTGTTCAACAACTTGATCCCGCTCTCCACCGCTGTCTGGGCGCACTTCTGCCTCCGCGAGCCGATCAGCTCCGCATTTTGGCTGGCGATGATGTTGATCGTGGCCGGCGTGATGCTTGGTCAGTGGGACTGGTCAAAATATTTCAAACCCATCAAAGTCGGTTAGCCCGCCCAAGTTTATGGACCTAAAGAACCTCAACGAAGTTGTGCCGTTCACCACCAAGGACGGCTCGGAAATTCGCGAACTCCTGGCGCACCGTAATTCCGGCATTCGCAACCAAAGCCTGGCCGAGGCGCGGTTGCCGGTCGGGGGTGCGACGCAGGAACATTATCATCCGCGTGCCGAGGAGATTTATTACATCACGCACGGCACCGGCCGGATCCGCATCGCCGGCGAATTGCGCGAGGTGCGGCCCGGCGACGCCATTGCCATTCCCCCCGGCCTGAAACACCAGCTCTGGAATACCGGCGGCGAAGTGCTGCGCCTGCTCTGCTGCTGTGCGCCCGGCTACGAGCACGCTGATACCGTCATCACGGAAAAATAAATCTGTCTGGTTGAAATTGCTTTTTGACCGTGCGGCGGATGCGGCCTAGGCTTTACCGCATGCGCGGCAATCTCGCCAAGGCGTTTCAACTGGCGAACATTCAGGTGTTCCGCCGCGCCGCCCTGCCCAAATCCTACACCGATCGGCTCGGCCGGAAATTGTTTCTCGCCCTGCTGACCCTCCAGGGCTTAGGGGCTTTTGCGCTCATCACGATTGGCGTCATCCTCAATAAATTCAAAGTGGCGCCGAGCCTGATGCGGCCGCGCGTCCGGCAAGAAATCAACCGCGCCGGGGTGGCGCTCCTGCCGATGTTTTTCTTCGTCGCGCTCGCGCTGGGTTTTCTGGTCATCGGCCAGACGGTCTCGGCGCTGGCCAAAGTCGGGGCCAAGGATTATCTCGGCTCGACCATGGTGATCGTCATCGTGCGCGAACTCGGTCCGCTCCTCACCGCCATGTTGGTGCTGGCCCGGGTCGGCACCGCCAACGTCATCGAACTCGGCACGGCGCGCGCCCTCGGCGAGGTGGAGGCGCTGGAGGCGCTGGGCATCGACCCGGTGCATTATCTGATTGTCCCGCGCGTCATCGGCCTGGCGTTGGGGATATTTTCGCTGACGATTTATCTGATCATCGGGGCGCTGGCGAGCGGCTATCTCTTTGCTTTTTTACAGGACGTTCCGCTGACGCCCGGGGATTATTTCAAACAGATCGCCGAGGCGTTGAGTTGGCTGGACTTCGCGTTGCTGGCGCTGAAAACGATGGCGTTTGGCTTTTTTATCGCCGTGGTGACGTGTTACCACGGCCTCGCCCAGCCGCTGCGGCTCGAAGACGTCTCTCGGGTGGCGGTGCGCGCGGTCACCCAGGGCGTGGTCGTTTGCGTCCTGGTCGATGCCGTCTTTATTGTGCTTTACCTCGTCACTTGAACGCCGCCACACCCGATCTAGCCATCATTGAAATGCGCGCGGCCAGCATCAGCACGCTGCGCGATGCGTCGTTGACGGTCGTGGATAATGTCAATTGGTCGGTGGCGCCGGGTGAGTTTTGGGTGATCGCCGGCCAGCCGCAATCCGGCAAAAGTGATTTCCTGATGACGGCCGCCGGGCTGTTGCTGCCGGCCAGCGGAAGCTGCCGCGTGTTCGGTCGCGAGACGGATTCGTTCGCGGAGGCGGAACTGGCCGAGCGGCTCCGGGTCGGTTACGTGTTCGCCGGCGGAAAATTGTTCAGCCAGCTGACCGTTGTGGAAAACGTTGCGTTGCCGCTCCGCTACCAGCAGAATCTTTCCACCGTCGAGGCGTCCGCCGCGGTGGCCGAGTTGCTGGAAGTGCTGGAACTGACGCCCTTCGCCGACACCACGCCATCCAATCTGGCGGTCAACTGGCGGCAGCGCGCGGCGCTCGCGCGGGCGTTGATTCTCAAGCCGGAATGGCTGCTGCTCGATACTCCGCTGGGCGGTTTGGGCGCGCGGCACCGTCAGTGGCTGCTGTTGTTCCTCGACCAGCTCCAACGCGGCCATGAATGGTTCAGCGGCCGGCCGCTGACGGTGGCGGTGACCACGGACGATTTGCGTCCCTGGCGGCATGCGGGAAGAAAATTCGCCGTGCTGGACGAAAAAACCTTTTCCGTTCTCGGTTTGTGGCCTGAGGTGGAATCCGCCCCCCACCGCGCCGTAAAAGAATTGCTGGCCGAGCCGGCCGGCGCCACTCTGTGAGCAGATAAATTTATGCCCCTCCAAGATCTGACCCCCCAATTGCGCACGCGCCTGAACCAGATGGAGCGTGCTGTCGGCTGGTTTGTGTTCCTCGCCACCGCGCTGCTGCTTTTTGGCTTCGGTTACTACATTTACCATACCGCCGAGCGCAAAGGGTGGTTTAAGATCAAGGCCCCGTTTTTCACCTACGTTCAAAGTTCGGCGGGTTTGAACGTCGGTGACCCGGTTTACCTGATGGGTTTTGCCGTCGGGAAAATCACCAGCGTTGAACCGCAGAAGCCGTTTGAACCGTACAACGTCAAGGTCGAGTTCGAAGTTTTGGATCCTTATTTCCGGTATCTTTGGACCGGTGGTTCGTATGTGAAGGTGAACGCCGCCGGTTTTCTCAATCAGCGGCAGTTGGAGCTGACGCGCGGCACCAACGGTTACGCGGTGGTTGTCACCCAGCCCGTTTCGATTTTGGGGCTGGCGGAGGCGAAACGGATTGCCACCGCCGCGCCCGGTACCTGGCAGCTGGCGCAGGATGTGTTTGATGCCAACACCAATCTGATCTTTCGCGCTTATGCCCCGGTTGAAGCCGTATTGGATGAGAGCAATGCGCCACTGCTCGCCCAATGCCGGTTCGACTCCAATTCCATCTGCGTTTACGACAATACCGTTCATCGCAAACGCATCGTGGCTTCGTGGCATAAGCACGATCACCGTTACGAAAACTTCCTGCCCGATTCCGAAGATGCCTGGTTGCACGCCGCCGAAAGTCCGCCGGTTTCCGACCAGTTGCAGGCCATGGTCGCGCAGGTGCAGTCGGCGCTGCCGGGAATCCTCGCGTTGACCAATCAGCTTGCGGCCGTGCTGGATCATGCCGCCAATGCGACTGCCAATTTGAATTCCGCCATCGTCGCCGCTCAGCCGCTCGTCACCAACTTCGCCAGCATCAGCGACCAATTGCGCGCGCCCGGCGGGCTGACCCTGTGGGCGCTGGGCCCGAATTCACATTTCCAGTTGGAATCGGTCCTGACGAACGCCAATACGCTGTTGGTCAACTCCGACACCAATTTGAACCAGTTGACCTGGGATATCGGTGCGATGCTGGTCAACCTCGCCGATATCACCAGCAATCTCAATGTCCAGGTGCAGGCGAATTCCAACCTGCTGGGCGGTATTTCGAAGACGGTGATGGACTCGGATGATTTCGTGCAGGGGTTGAAACGCCATTGGTTGCTGCGCTCCGCGTTCAAGACCAAGGCGCCGGTCAAAAAATAATCTCAGGCCGGATTGCCCAGCATCCGGCGGAGGCGCCCGATCAGGCTTTCCGCGAAGCGTTCGTAGGGCTGCAGCGGCCGGCCGTACAGCTTGATTTCATCTACCGTGGCCAGCGACATAGCAAAATCAAAATCCCGGAAGGCGGGGTTATGTTTCACCCGCCGGAGCCAGCGGGTCAAATCCGTGATTTCTTCAATCTCGCCGCTGTGCCCGGTGAAAAACGAAATGCCCCAGTTTTCCTCCCGGATAAACCCTTCGCGCTCGTTACGGCTCTCAAACCATGGGTCGCAAAGCAAAATGCACACGGACCCGCGCGGTGAGGAACCCAGCCGGTAAAAAACCATCCGTGCGCCCGATTCTGCAAACTGGTCGTAGGCGATTTCCAGCGCGTCGTCGTCCGGCGGCGTGAAGCTGGTCTGAAAGCCGAGCTGCAGGCTGTCCGGAGCCGTGCGCGAAGGTTCAAGGCAGAGGTTTTCGGTGAAAATCCAGACAGGCTCCGTAGACAGCTTTTGTGCTTCCAGCAAATCCCGCCAGGTGGCCAGTGCCTCACCCAGTTGGGGCCGTTTAAATATTGGGTTATTCATTGAACCTGCTTGATGTTTCTATTACTGCCGGTTTTTCCGGTACCAATCAACAAATAACGGAATCCCCTTTTCCGCCGGCACCTGTGGCTGGTAGCCCAGCAGGCGCTGCGCCTTGGAAATATCGGCGAAGGTGACCGGGACGTCCCCGGGCTGGAGCGGTTGCCGGTCGATGAGCGCCGGCTTGCCGAGCGCGGTTTCGATGAGGCCAATCAGTTTGTCCAATCGGATGGTTTGCGCTTCGCCGAGGTTGAAAATCTCAAAGCCGAATTGCCTTTTGGTGCAGGCGAAAATGCCGTCCAGAATGTCCGTGATGAACGTGTGGTCGCGCGCCGTGCTGCCGTCGCCAAAGACCGGAATCGGCTGGCCGGCATCAATGAGTTGGGTGAATTTATGGATCGCCAGATCCGGCCGCTGGCGCGGGCCGTATACCGTGAAGAAGCGCAGCACCACCACATCCATTCCGTAAAGGTGATGATAAACCTGGCCCAGGGCCTCGCTGGCAAGCTTGCTGGCCGCGTACGGCGACGCGGGGGAAAAAACCGGGTCGTGCTCGCTGAATGGCACCTTGGCATTCATCCCATAAACGGACGACGACGAAGCGAGGGTGATTTTTTTCACGCCCGCCCCGCGCGCGGCTTCCAGGAGGTTGACCGTGCCTTCGACGTTCACCCGCTGGTAATGCGCCGGTTGTTTCAGGCTCAACCGGACGCCGACGCCGGCGGCCAGGTGGATGATTTGGTCGAAGGGGGCGACGGAAAAAAGTTCTTTGACCGCGTGGGCATCCGTGAGGTCGCCGTGAACGAAATGAAATGGCTTCCCCAGCGACTGGATGTCCTGAAGGTTTTTGCGTTTGATGCGCGGATCGTAAAAATCATTCAGATTGTCAAAAGCCCAGACCTGCTGGCCATCGTGAAGCAGGCGTTCGCAGACGTGCGAGCCGATGAAGCCCGCGCCGCCGGTGACGAGAAAATTCATGCCGCCACGCTAGCAATCACCGCGCTGGCTGTCGAGTGCGCGGGCCGGAAAATAATTGTTTCCGGCGCGCCGCTTTTGTTGTTTCATTGCCCGTTGTTTTGCAACCAAGGCCGCGTTTAACCACCTGAAATCCATGAAAAATCTGTCGAATTATTTCGCGCTGTTCGCCGTTTCCGCCGTCGTGCTGCTGGCGACGGGCTGTCAGAGTCCTCATCACCGTTGCTGCACCATGACCGGTTGTGGAACCGGTCCCGCGCCCGTGTCGGCGATGTCGACGCAGGCGGCGCAGGCAGCAATGACACCGCAACTGGCCTTGGCGGAATTGCAGGCCGGCAACGCCCGGTTTGTCGCCGGCAAACCGCTGGTCCGCGATTTTCCGGCGCAGGTTCAGGCGACCGCCGCTGGCCAGTATCCGTTTGCCGTGGTCTTGAGCTGTTTGGATTCCCGCCAGCCCATTGAAATCGTCCTGGATCAGGGCGTCGGCGACATCTTCAGCGCCCGCGTTGCCGGCAACGTGCTGGACGACGACATCCTCGGCAGCCTGGAATTCGCCTGTAAAGCCTCCGGCGCAAAACTGATCGCCGTCATTGGTCATTCCAACTGTGGCGCCATTAAAGGCGCGGTGGACGGAGTTCAACTAGGCAACCTCACCGGCCTGCTGGCCAGGATCCAGCCGGCGATGGATGCCGTGCCGCCCGGCATTCAGCCGCGCACTTCCAAAAATTACGCCTTCGTCAACCAGGTTGCCGAAGCGAACGTGCGGTTGGTGATGCAGCAAATCCGGGAACGCAGCCCGATTCTCCGGGCGATGCTTGACTCTGGCCAAATCGGTTTGGTGGGCGGGATGTATGATCTCGCCACCGGCAAGGTTCAGTTTTATGAAAAATAAGGGTCCGGGCCGTCGGCCGCCGCGGGCCGGCTTTGGCGGCTGGCCTTCGGTTGAATTTGCTTTCACGACCTGACCGTGTTTGTTAGATAAACGGCGTGCGTAAATCATTTTTCATTTTAAGCTTGGCGCTTCTCTTCGTCGGCGGGGCCGTGGCCGCGGAGACGCTAACCATGACAGATGGATCTTCGCAGGCGGGCGACATTGTGAAGTTTGATGACAACGGCCTCCTGCTGCGCATGGGCGATAACTACACCAACCTGCCTTGGGGCCGTTTCTCGCAAGAATCCTTGAAGCAACTGGCGGCGAATCCCAAGCTCCGGCCGCTCGTTGAGGTCTTCATTGACCCGGATTCGTCATCGCGTCCGCCGAAGCCGGAAATTAAAATCAATGCCGTCACCCGCTTGGAACGGCCGGCGCATCCGTCGCTGTTCGGCGGCCTGTTTGTTTCGCCGGTGGGCTGGTTCCTCGTTCTGGTGCTCTATCTCGCCAATCTATATGCGGCGTTCGAAGTGTCGGTCATCCGGGCTCGCCCGTCGCTGCAGGTGGTCGGATTGGCGGCGGTGCTGCCGGTGATCGGGCCGGTGATTTTTCTCGCTCTGCCGATCAAGGTGGAGGCCCCGCCGGTGGAAGCGGCCGAGGCGGCCCCCGAACCCACGCGCTACCAGGCTTCGTCGCCGGAGATCCAGATCACCGAGGCCTCGTGGCAGTCCGAGGGTGAAAAGAAACCGGAAGGGCAGGTTTATGCGCGCGGCAAATACACTTTCAACAAGCGGTTCGTCGAGACGCGGTTTGCCGCCTTCGTTGGGGCCACCCCCGGCGACTTGGCCCAGAAATTTGCGATGGAGGTGAAGACCATGAAGGATCACTTCGCCGTTCAGCACATCGTCGAGGTGACCGCGACGGACGTGATTTTTCAAATCGTGGGGCGCGGCCCGGTGCCGGTGCCGTTGGCTGACATTCTGGAAATCAAGCTTAACCCGAAGGCGGCGTGAAAATCCGCCGTTTTTTCGCTTTGCCGCGCCCGGCCGGGGGTTGGGCGGCCTTTGCGAACCGTCGCCCGCGATCGCCCTTGCCGACCTCCTCCGGATTGCAGTTCAACCATGAACGCCCATGACGCCATTGCGGATTATTTTCATGGGCACGGCGGAACTCTCCTGCGCCAGCCTTGCGGCGCTGGTCGCTGATGCTGCCTTCTCTCTCTGCGCCGTCGTCACTCAGCCGGATAAACCCAAGGGCCGCGCGCTCAAGCCCACCTCGTCGCCGGTAAAAATCCTCGCCGAGAAATTGAACCTGCCCGTGCTCCAGCCGCTTAAGGCGCGTGACGAAAACTTCCTTGCTGAACTCCGTCAGTTGCGGCCTGACCTGATCGTGGTCGTCGCTTACGGACAAATTTTACCTCAAGCCATGCTGGACTTGCCGCCGCACGGCTGTTTGAACGTCCATACTTCGCTGTTGCCCAAGTATCGCGGGGCCGCGCCAATCCAATGGGCCATCGCCGATGGGGAACCGGAAACCGGCGTGACCATCATGCAAATGGATGCCGGCCTCGATACCGGGCCAATCCTCGCCGCACGCCGCACGCCGATTCTGCCGACGGACGATTCGCACGGGCTGCACGACCGGCTCGCCCGCTTGGGTGCGGAACTGCTCCTCGCGACGATTCCAGAATTTGTCGCCGGCAACCTCCGACCGCAGCCGCAGCCGGCGGCCGGCGCCACTTACGCCGCCAAGATTAAAAAGGAGGACGGCAAAGTTGACTGGCACCAGCCGGCCCGGCAAATCTGGAACCGGCTCCGCGCCTTCACCCCGTGGCCGGGGGCGTTCACATTTTTACCCGCTGAATCCAAGCTCCAGCTCCTGAAAATCGGGAAGGCCGAAGTGGTTGAACGTTCTGGCCGGGCCGGGGAGATCTTGGCGGCCGACCAGACCGGTATCGTCGTGGGCTGTGGGCAGGGTGCGCTGCGAATTCTCGAGTTGCAGCGCGAAGGCGGTCGGATGCTGCCGGTGGAATCGTTCCTCGCCGGTTTTCCCCTGCCGGTCGGGGCGAAGTTCGCTATCTGATCTGGCGCGGCCCATCTTGTTGCTGACAGACGAGGTCATCCCGAATATTTTTGTGCCATGAAACCTTCCTTCACTTTCACGCTCGCCAATCGCCTTCGCTCGTTCTTGGTCGTTGCTTTGATCTGTGGTACGGGCGACGCTGGCCGGCTGGCAGCGGCGGAACCAGATTTTTCCAAGGTGGACGCGCAGATCCAGGCATGGATGGATATTCACGCTTATCCCGGTGCGGGCATTTTGATTGTGTCGAAGGCTGGTCAGGTGCTGCACGAACGCTATTGGAACGGCTACTCGCGCGAGACCACGGTGATGATCGCTTCTTCGTCCAAGTGGCTCGAGGCCGCCACCATGATGACCTTGGTGGATGAGGGCAAGCTGGACTTGGACCAGCCCATTTACACCTATCTGCCCGAGATGAGGAATTCCCCGGCCGGCACCAATACCCTGCGCCAGATGTTTTCCCATACCAGCAGCCTTAATTCCATCCCGATTGACGATCATCAGGGCGTGGACACCTTTCCCGCGCAGTTGGCTGCCGGCCACACCGACGTGCAACCCGGCCAGGTATTTGCCTACGGCGGCACGGGGTTGGCGACGGCCTCGCGCGTGGTCGAAGTCGTGACGGGCAAGCCATGGCTCACGGTTTTCGGCGAAAAGATCGCGGCGCCCTGCGGGATGCGCAAGACCGTGACCGGCCACAATCTATGGACGTATTCAAATATTGTCGGCGGTGATCTGTTTCCGTGCAGCGACGCGGCGGACTATCTGAATTTTCTCCAGATGATCTTGCACGACGGCCAGTTCAATGGCCGGCAGGTTTTGTCCACTAATGCCATTCGGGAGATGCAGGCCGATCAGATTCGCGCCGCCACAGTGCGAACGCCCGAATATCCGGAAATCACCCTCGGCCAGAAGCATAAGGCCGTTTACGGTCTCGGCGAATGGCGGCTGGTGCTCGATGAATACGGTGACGCGGTCGTGCTGAGCAGCCCCTCCTTCGCGGGTTTCTTTCCGTGGATTGACAAGCGGCACGGCCTCGTCGGCGTGTTTGTCGGCCGCGCGACCGGCCCGGGCTTCGACGCCTTCCACGCCTCGGCCATTCTCTCCAAGCTGGCCGGCGACGCCATGCCCTGATGGCGTTTGCCGGCTCGTCGCCGCCCGGCCGCGACCAATCCTCATTCTTCGTCGCCCCGTGCATTCCGGTACCGGCCGGTAATCAAAACCCGCCGTTTGCTTTTTCTCCGCCTTGGGTCAGATTGTACGCCAAGGAGTTTTTTCTTAATGCAACAGCAGCAAAAACACATCGTGGTGGTTGGTGGCGGCTTTGGCGGATTGACGTTCTGCAAACATTTTCAGGTGCCCGGCGTCCGCCTCACGCTGGTGGACCGCACCAATCATCATCTGTTTCAACCGCTGCTCTATCAGGTGGCGGCGTGCGGCTTGTCCGCGCCGGACATTGCGCAGCCCATCCGTTCCATTCTTTCCGAACGCGAGGACATCACCGTGCTGATGGAGCAGGTCACCGGCTTTGACCTCGCGGCGAAGCAGGTCATCCTCGAAAAGAAAACCCTGACCTACGATTTTCTCGTGCTGGCGATGGGCGGCCAGACCGGCTACTTCGGACATCCGGAATGGGAACCGTTTGCGCCCGGCCTCAAGACGCTGGACGACGCGTTGCGCATCCGCAGCGAAATTCTGCTGGCGTTTGAGCAGGCCGAGAACGAAGCCGACGTCTCCGAGCATGACCGGCTCATGACTATCGTGATTGTGGGTGGCGGCCCGACCGGCGTGGAACTGGCCGGTTCCTTCGCCGAATTGACCCGCTCGGTCTTGAGCCACGATTTCCGGCACATTGATCCTACGCAGGCGCGCATCATTCTGATCGAGGGCGGACCGCGCATCCTCTCGCATTTGCCGGCGGATCTCTCTGCCAGCGCCCAGCGCCAGCTCGAAGCGCTCGGTGTGCAGGTGCGCACTTCGGCGGCGGTGAAAAATATCTCCGCCGGCACCGTGGAGCTGGCCAACGGCGAAATCCTGCGCGCGGGCAACATCCTCTGGGCTGCCGGCGTCTCCGCCACCCCCTTGACCAAAAAGCTCGGCGTGGAACTGGACCGCTCCGGTCGCGTAAAGGTCAACCCCGACCTGAGTCTGCCCGGTCACCCGGAAATCTTCGCCATCGGCGACCTGGCGCTGGTGCTCCAGGAGGGTAAGCCCGTGCCCGGCGTTTCCCCCGCGGCGATGCAAATGGGCCGGCACGTAGCGCAGCTCCTGCAAGCGGAATGCTCGAATCCCACCGCGACTGCCACCCGCGCCGCGTTCAAGTATTGGGACAAGGGCATGATGGCGACCATCGGCCGTTCGGCGGCGGTGGCGTTGATTGGCAAGGTGAAACTCTCCGGCATGGCCGCGTGGCTGGCCTGGTTATTCATCCACCTGATCTTTCTCGTCGGTTTCCGCAACCGCACGTCCGTGCTCTTCCAGTGGACGTATTCCTACTTCTCCTACAAACGCAGCGCCCGCCTCATCACTTATCCGATGGCGGAACCGGCGGATAAAATTCCCCCTTCAGACTGAGCGTCCCGGGCCGGCGGCGTCGTGCCGCCCGGCCGCATACGCTTCAAATACCCGGCGCATCTCGTCGCGGACGGTGCGGAAGCATTGCCGGATTTCTTCCTCGCTGCCGGTGGCCTTGGCCGGATCGTAGAACGGCCAGTGATGCCGGTTCAACTGGCCCGGAAAAATCGGGCACGCCTGGTCCGCGTTGCCGCACACGGTGATGACCGTGTCCACGCGCTGGTCGAGGAACGTCTTCAGATGTTTCGACTCGTGCCGGGAAATATCAATGCCCACTTCCGCCATGACTTGGATCGCCAGCGGATGCACAAAGCCCGCGGGCTTCGAGCCAGCGCTTTGGACGTTTGCTCGGTCACCGAGCGCGGCGCGCAAAAAACCTTCGCCAATGTGGCTGCGGCACGAGTTGCCGGTGCAGAGGATGAGAATCGTGGGTTTGGAATCGGTGTTCATTCGGTTCAATTCTGGGTTGGAAGTGTTTCCTGATACCAGCCGCGTGATGAGTTGCACAGTTTGCAGACGGACAGCATCACCGGCACTTCCACGAGCACGCCGACGACCGTGGCCAGCGCCGCGCCCGAATCCGCGCCGAACAGCGTGATGGCGACCGCCACGGCCAGCTCAAAGAAATTGCTCGCGCCAATCAGCGCGCCCGGCGACGCGATGTTGTGTGGCACGCGCAGCCGGCGCATCAGCAGGTAGGCCAGCGTGGAATTAAAATACACCTGGATGACAATCGGCACCGCCAGCAGCAGCACCGCCAGCCAGCGCGTCGTCAGATTCTCCGCCTGAAACGCGAAGATCAGCACCAGCGTCAGCAGCAGCGCGAAGATGGTCACCGGCTGGAACTTCGGCAGAAAACGTTGCTCCAACCAGTCTTTGCCCCGGGTTTTGAGGAGCACCGTCCGCGTCAGCCAGCCCGCCGCCAGCGGGATGACGATGAACACCACGACGCTGGTGATGAGCACCTTCGACGGCACCACCACATTCGCCACGCCGCACAGAAACATCACGATCGGCGCGAACGCCACGAGCATGATCAGATCGTTCACCGCCACTTGCACGAGGGTATAGACTGGATCGCCATCGGTGAGATAGCTCCACACGAAGACCATCGCCGTGCACGGGGCCGCGGCGAGAATGATCAGGCCGGCGGTGTATTCCTTGGCCAGCCCCGGCGCAATCCACGGCGCAAAAACGTGCTGCATGAACAGCCAGCCGAGCAACGCCATGCTGAACGGTTTCACCAGCCAGTTCACAAATAGCGTGACGGCCAGTCCTTTCGGCTTTTTCGCAATGCCGCCGAGCGCGGTGAAGTCCACCTTCAACATCATCGGATAAATCATCAGCCAAATGAGCACGGCGATGGGCGCGTTGACGTGCGAGCCGGCGACAAATTCCACCCGGCTCAAATCCGTCGTGAAGTGCGGCGCCATTTTTCCGAGCGCCACGCCGACGATCATGCATAGGAAAACCCACACGGTCAGGTAACGCTCGAAGAACGCCAGGCGTTTGGGTGAAGATGGAATGCTCATGGAAATATCGCCCGTCACGCGCAGCATTTGCCGCCGGCGGACGGTTTTGTGAAATCAAATTTCAGCGGGCTCAAGGCCGACGGCGCCGGGGCCGGGGGCAGGCATTTGTCCATCGCCAGACAAGCCGTGTGCCGGACGGTCAAAATGCAGATGACTTCCCCGGCCACCGACGTGACCGAAACGAGCGGGGATTGCGTGATGACCCCCGCTTCGTATTCCACATCCACGTCCAGTTCCTCGGTCTGCAACACGTTTTCCGCCTTGATCAAAATCTTCCGGAGTTTATCGGCGGTCAGCCGGTGCTCTAAGTCGTCCGCAAACCACGTTTGCAACCGGCACAGCGTCTCCGTGCGCAGCGTGCCGCCGCAGTCAATGAACCGCTTGTCCACCCGCGCCACCTCGGTGACGTGGGCGTGGGCCGGAAACAAGTCGCCCTTGGGCAGTTGGAACCGCACCCGCGCCGCCGGATGTTCTGCGAGCAATGATTTTAATTCGTTTAGTTTCATGGCCGATGGGGGTTCAACCGTTCTGCCGGCGGCAAATCACGGCGAGGTCGGTCTGCAAAATCTTTTTCAACTCCAGCTTGTCGGCCTTGGCTTCCTCGGATTTGCCCAGCGACTGGTGAACCCAGTCCAGCGCCTCCCGCACCGCCACCGGCGCGGTCCGGTCCGGCAGGCGGTAATACACCCAGCGCTCCGACTTCCGCGAAAGGATCAAATGCGCGTGATGCAGAATGGACAAATGCTTGGACACCGTCGAAGGCGCGAAGCCGAACAGTTCCGTGAGCTGGCACACGCACAATTCGCCCTGGCGCAAGGCTAGCAGCATCCGCACCCGGTTCGGGTCGGACAACGCCTTGGTGATGGCCATGAAGTCGCGCATGAAGTCATTTCGTTAAATGACGAAATAAGCATCCCACCCCGGCGGCGCAGCGGCAAGGAATAATTGGAAAAAATTCTCCGCCGGCGCGTTGGTGGATGTTGTCCCAGCCCCGTGGGGTGAAGACCCCATAGGAACCGGGCCGCCGGCAGGTATCTTAAACCGTAAGCAAATAACTAACACAAGACCAACCAACAACATAGAAACATGAAAACATTAAAAAACGATAAGACCAGCGACAAGGCTAAGCCCGGCAACGAAATCCGCATGGGCCGCGAAGTGCCGATTGTCAAAAAGGGGACAAGTAGTGCTTCCGGAACGGCCGCCAAGTCCGCGGACAATAAAGATCGGACCAGTGAAAATGCCGCCAGCTCGTTGGTTTGAAGCCAGCCCGTAGTCGGTTCATCTCCCCGGTGGCCGGCTCCGGCCAACGGGGAGTACGGCCGTCTCGGCCGCAGCAATGTTCTGACTATTATGTGCCCCGGTCAATCCGTGATAGTATGCCCGGCCAAGTTGCTTTGCTTAAGGTTTGGCTGTTGGGCTGGTGGGGCAAGCGTGCTCACGAGTCGTCGGGCTGTTGTTGGTGGCCGTCTTCATGACTTGGCTGAGAGCCCTTGGACAACCGTGGATCATCGCCCGGCTAGCACGTTCTTTTAGCGTACCCAGTGACCGACTGAATCGATATTCCCATTCGCCTATTGAAGTGGAACATTAATTATTTGTGATGGTTTCCAATTCAGGTACATTGCGCCAATTAAAGCCACCTGAATTTAGCCACTGAACTGACCATCCGGCGGTTTTGGCAGAAGCCATGCAGCCTAAATTGATTCCCATGTTGATGCGTCTCCAGTTCTCCAGCTTCATGATCGGCGGAGCTCTATTGCTGGCGGGTGCCGGCACCGCCCTCAGCCAGACCACGAATTCAATCGCCATTGCCAATCATTCTTTCGAGGCCCAAAGCGTGACCGCCGGCAGTTATGCGGTGGAGACTCCAACGAGTTGGAGTGTCGTGGGGCCGTCGGCTGGGGTGGTTGCCATCGTCCATCCCGCTTCGGGTGATACCCGGTTTAGCTCTTATCCGCCGCCCGGTCTGGATGGCACAAATTCTTGTCAGATCTACAGCACTGCGGGCAATGACACCGGCACGGTTTATCAGGACTTGGGATCGGCAAACAAATATCAAGCCGGGGTGACCTACACGTTGACAGCCAATTTCGGTTGGGAGCAAGATCACAATCCTCCCAACAGCCTGCTGGTGTTTTACAACTCGTCGCTCGTACCCATCGCCTCCAATTCCATCAGCGCGTCGAGCCTCACGCAGAACTCGTTCGTCACCGAAAGCGTTACCTATACGGCGACGGGCACCGAGGGTGGCAACGGTGACATCGTTGTCGGCTTCACCGCGACGGGTGCTGCCCAGGCCACCTCCTTCGACTTCGACAACGTCAGCCTGGTGGCGGTTTTCCCGCCCGGGCCGGCCATTACGAACCAGCCGGTTTCGCAGGGAACTTTGCCCGGGAATGCGGTAGTATTCAGTGTGGGAGCGTCGGCGGCTACGGGGACGGCGTTGCAATATCAATGGCAGGCGGCGCCGGCCGGCGGCAGCATCTATACCAACCTATTGAACAGCGGCACAATTTCGGGGGTCACCAGCAACGTCCTGTCCATCACCAGTGCGAACGTCAGTTGGGCGCTGTCCTACCGGGTGGTGGTGACCAACAGCACTGGCGCCGTCACCAGTAATCCCGCCCTCCTGACCCTTTATCCTATATCACTTCTGATCGACGGCGACTTTGGTTCCGCGGCCACGCAAACGGGGGCCGCGGTGTTGGGGACTTCGAGCGATGTCTGGAATGCGATCACCGCTACCACGGGCACGCTGGTCAATTCGGCGAGCAACCTGGTGAGCGGGGTCGGGCTGACCCTGATTAATTCCGGGCAGTTTTACACCGATGCCGGCGGCGACGCCATGGATGCGGCAACCACGCCGCTGATGGAGGATTACGCCTTTGGCTATACCGCTTCCGGTTACAGCCCAACGGTGACGGTGAGTTTCACCGGGCTGGCTCCCTATGTAAATTCCGCCTTTATGTTGGTGGTGTATGCCGCAGGAGATTCCAGCGGCCAGGGCGCGGCGCTCACCTTGATGGGCGCCACGGGCGGAAACACGGCCAGTACTCTGGATACGACCACCACTTCGCGCCAGATTTCCGCGGGGGTGGGGGTAGCCTACCAGACTTTCACGGGCGTCCTGACCAATGGCACGTTAAGCTTTATCGCGACTGAGAATGCCGGACAAAACTTTGCGGCTGTGAACGGCTTTCAACTTCAGTTGGGGCCGCTCCCGGATCCAAGCCTTTTAACGGGGCCGGCTTCACAGACAACCTTTCCGGGCCGAACGGTTTCCTTCAGCGCTACGGCTGCGAGGACCGCCCCCTTCGCCTACCAATGGCAGGCAGGGCTGGCCGGCGTTTATACCAACCTCAACAATGGCCCGGCCAATGGTGCCACGATCTCGGGCGCCACCAGCAATGTCTTGACCCTCGCCAATGTTACCAGCAATCAGGCGCTGAATTATGTAGTGGTGGTAAACAATAGCGTCGGCTCTGTCACCAGTGCCCCGGCCACCCTGACGGTGGTCACCAACGGCCAGAATTTTGTCGTCAACGGAAGTTTTGAAGCGGTCAATCCGTCGGTCACCTCTGATACCTACACGGTCACTTTCGGCACCTTGCCCGACAATGCCGTCACCGGCTGGACCTTGGGAACCTCCGCCGTGAACAACGGTTACGATGGTATCGCCTCGGCCAACGGCCGGCTTTCCAACAAGGCCATCGAAGACGGTACCAACGCGGTGTTTCTCCAGGGGTCGGGCTATGTTTACCAGGCGGTGACTTTGCCGGCGGGCACCTACACCTTGCAATTTTATGCGATGGGCCGGGTGGGCGCCGACGGGGTCAACCCGATCGCGGTTTCCATCGGGAACTCGACCTGGACGGCCACGCCCGGCAATGCCGCCCAGACCGATATCAGCGACTGGACATTGTATAGTTACAACTTTACGGTGGCCACGGGCGGCACCTACACCCTGCAATTTCTCGGGACGCTGCCTTATGGCGCGAGCGGCGACCATACTACATATATTGACAATGTATCCATTGCGGGCTCCACGGTGGTTCCGCCAACCATTCTTTCCGAGCCGTCCCCGGCGCAAATGGTCTATGCGGGACAGAACACTCAATTCACCGTGCAAGCCAGCGGCATACCCGATCCGTCCTACCAATGGCAGTTGGGAACCAATGGTGTTTATGTGAACCTGACCAATGGCGGACGGATTTCCGGAGCGACCAGCGCCACCTTGAACCTCAGCAATGTGAATCCGGGCGATCCGACCAATTATTTGGTGACTGTATTCAACAGTGGCGGCACCACCAACAGCACCTCGGCATCCCTCACCATCCTGCCTTTGCCGGGCGCCGGTTCCGTGCGGGCGTTTGTAACGGTGATCAATCCGAGCTTCGAGGATAGCCAGCAGGCGGGGGATACCTACACCACTTCCTTCGGAACGCTTGATCCTCTGAAGGGAATCCCCGGCTGGCAATTCAACTCGTCCGGGGGAGATTCCTATGCGGGTATCGTCACGGAAAACGGAACGTTGCTGGGCTCGCCCAAGTATATTCCCCAAGGCTGGCAGGCTGCCTTCATCGAGGGGATGGGCCAGTTTTCTCAGTCGGTGACTTTCAATTCGGCGGGCACGTATGTCATCCGTTTTCGCGCCTGCGGCCGGAGCAGCGCGGGCGGTGGCGCCGGCGCCGAAACCATCGCCATGCTGGTTGATGGCAACCAAATGGGCACCTTCACGCCCGGGACGACGGCGACGCAATGGACGCTCTTCACCTCGAATCCCTTCAATGTCACCGCCGGAGTTCATGTCCTGACTTTTTCGGGAACTGTGCCGTATACGCAATCGGACCGCACCTCCTTTATTGACGACGTTCAGATTGTGACCCCGGCCGAAGCCGTTGCGGCGGTGCCCCCAACCTCCCTGGTCTACGACATTGTCTTCGTGGGGGACAGTATTACGTATGGGGTGACCTTGGCCAGCCCCGCCACGCAAGCCTCGGCAGTACAATGCGCCCAGAGCCTTGGCCAGCGCTACAACGTGGCGGTAAACCTGTCGAATCAAGGACACAGCGGCCACACGACGGTCGACTGGCTGCCCTCCTCAAATCCATCGTCTGATTTCCAGCTCGCCATTTCGGCGGCAGCGGCGCTCGAGGTGAATCAGCCGGGCCAACTGGTTTTTTCGATCATGCTCGGCGCCAATGACAGCGCCCAAAGCGGGCCCAACGGTTCGCCCGTTTCCCCCGCCAATTACGAGCAGAATTTACAATCGATCATTGACCAGTTTCTGGCGAATTTTACCAACGCTTTGGTTTTCGTCCATTATCCGACTTGGTATTCCCCAAACACCCAGAACAGCTCGCTCTACGGGGCCGCCGGACTGGGCCGTCTGCAGTCATATTTCCCGGAAATTGATCTATTGATTTCCAATAACGCCACCCACCATCCCGGCCTCGTCTTCGCGGGCGACCAGCTGGCGTTTAATAACTTCTCTAACAATTATCTAACCGAGATGACCCCTGAGTCCGGGGTGCAGGGAACCTTTTATATTCATCCCAACCTCGCCGGCGCCATCGTCCTCGGGAAATACTGGGCGGACGCCATCGCGGTCCCCCTGAACTTTCCGACCAATGGCTCTTATGTGGCTTGGTTGCAGAGCGGCGATCTGACCCCGGGCGCACCTGGAACCGGTTTCAGCGACACGCCGACGAACACCCTCGTCAGCAACGGGGTTGCCTATGGCGATCCCAATGGCCTGGTTGCCGCCCTCGCCGCCAATCCTGCCAGTTTTAACGTCACCGCCGACCTCCGCAGCGATGCCGTTCTGAACGTGGTTCTCCAAAGTTCGACTAATCTTCTTAACTGGACCCCTCGCATCTGGTCGGTCGCCCCCAGTCAGAACGGGGTCGCCACCGGCTTCATCCGTTACCTGATTCATGATCAGTCCGTTGCCGCGCAAACCGAGCAGTTTTATCGGCTGGAACTGAGCTACTGATGGACTGGCCGAAAATCGGCAGCGCACGGTGCTTCCAAAGTTGCGTGGGTTAGCACGTTTGAAGAAATACTGTAGCCATGCGGAGCGAGGATATTTGGCGAGGCTTCAGCGCCAGCGCCGGCATGTGGGATTATGCCTATGCCGAGTTTACTAAAGGGCATCGGTTTCGACTTCCTCTCCCCACCCAACGGGGAGAGAATTCCCCCAACGTAAGTTTGCGCTTTGAACCCCTGAAACCTCAAGCTGCGCAAGTTGAGCATCTTGCCGCCTTGATTTCCGGTGGACTTTTGTCGTTTTGGAGAGCGACCGCCCATAAAGTGCTCCCAACCACCAAAGAAATGTAAAGATTCTGATTCACCTCCTGGGCAATTTCGCCGATGTAAACTCAGGAAAAGTCGGCAAATTTGTCTTCAATGCCGCCAAACTGGACAAAACTCAGTTAATTAACCGGTGCTTTGCGACGGCGTTTCTGGATTGGAGCAAAGTGAATAATTTTTAGAGCATTGACCGAAAAGATGTAGCGATGAGCAGTGAGGATTTTTGGTTTTTGGCGAGGCTTCAGCGAAGGCGCAGGTTTGAAAACCCTATCACTGAGCGGAAACGAAGCCAAAAACCAAAATGACCGCTGTCCCCTGAAACCATTAGTCCATCGCTATATATTTGATGGAAATGCTCTTACAGTCAAATGATGAACCGCGAACCTCAAATGGTCAGCCACTTGGCCGGCCAAGATTCCTGCTATGGCCTGGAGGCAATCGACCAATACTTGGATCGCGTCCAACACCTGCCGCCGGCACCCCTCGTGGCCATGCAACTGCTCAATTTATTCAGCGATCCGGATCGGGACATTGACCGCATCGTCGAGCTGGTCAGCAATGACCCGGCGCTCACCGCTGAAACGTTGAAGCGTTGCAATAGCGGCCAATTCAGAGGGGCAGAACCGGCCGCGGATATGTTCGAAGCGGTGACCCGTTTGGGGTTTTATGAAATCTACTGCATCGTGGTCGCTTTGATCGCCTCCCGCACCATGACCCTGGTGCGGGCCAAATATAGCTGGGATTCCACACGGCTTTGGCGGCATACGGTCACGACGGCGGTCATCGCCGGCATCCTCGCCAAACGGGTTCAAGTGGCGGAAGCAACCGCTTTCACCGCCGGTCTGTTGCATGATATCGGTAAGCTCATCTTTATATCCGTGGAGGGGACAGCTTACGCCGAGGGCCGGCGTACCGCCGGGTATTTCGGCCCATTGTCGGCCCTCGCCGAGGAATCGTCTCTGGGATTTTCCCATGCCGCCTTGGGCGCCCGGTTGCTATCCCGCTGGGGTTTGCCGGAAAATGTGTGTCTCGCCGTTCAATGGCATCATCAATCGCCGGCGACCGTCACCCGTTATCAACGCCTGAAAGCGACCGTGAACTTTGCCAACTGCCTGGCCCACCAGATGATTGAGGGTCCGGCTCATGCACCGTCCGCCGCCGAAGCGAGTCCCGAAGCGATGGCTTTAGTCGAATGGATAGCCAAAGATATTCCTCTGGTGCTGTGGGATACTGAACTGGCGTTGCGGCGCGTTCGTGGCCTTTTGCAGCTGTAAATTTTAACCCAGCAAGTATCCCTCCCCAGCGCTCCTCTGAGCGCCATCACGGCCATGAGTTGCTGACTCACGCTGGTCATGGTTTAGAAAAAATGGCTGGACTGTTTATGAACCTTCGGATAAAAGTCAATCAACCATGAAAGGGTTCAAGATATTTCTGCTTACGGGCTTGGGATTGTTCCTCAACCTCACTAGTGGAGCACAACCCGTGACCAAGCTTACCGCAGAGTGTTCCAGTTATTTTACGCTGTTTCTTAAAGGCGACGGTAGTCTGTGGGCCATGGGAATGAACAACTATGGTCAACTGGGCGATGGCACGGGCAACAGTTCTGTTTGGCCTGAACTGATTGAATCCAACAATGTGGTGGCGATTGCCGCAGGATACGAACACAGCATGTTTATTAAGAGCGACGGCAGTCTTTGGGGCATGGGCGAAAATGGTGCCGGTCAGTTGGGCGCTGGAAGTATCAGTGACATCAATCCTCCTGCACAAATCTTGGCCAGCAATGTAACGGCGGTTGCCGCAGGCATCAGTCACAGTATTTTTCTCAAGATCGATGGTAGCCTATGGGACATGGGTGACAACAACGATGGCGATTTGGGTAACGGCGAACCCGGCATAGGATTTCCAGTCGGAACGAACCGACCTTGTGAAGTTTTGGCCAGCAATGTCACCGCGATTGCCGCAGGGCAATATCACAACCTATTCATCAAAAATGATGGGAGCCTCTGGGCTATGGGAAACAACACCTATGGCCAGTTGGGTGACGGAACTCCAGTCAATGGTTTTCTTCCCGTTGGAACCAATCAACCGGAGGAGATTGTGACCAGTAACGTTACGGCCATTGCCGCCGGGGCAAACCATAGTTTGTTTCTCAAAAGCGACGGTAGTTTGTATGCCATGGGGGACGACTCGTATGGCCAGTTGGGGGATGGAATTACAGGACATACTCCGTATAACGTAACCAATCATCCCGAAATGATTGTTGCCAGCAATGTCACGACAATTGCCGCAGGATACCATCACAGTTTATTTATAAAGAATGACGGCAGCTTGTGGGGGATGGGCGATAATTCTGGGGGTCAATTAGGTTTGGGTGCGATAAGCGCGACTAACCGGCCAACGCAACTGGTGAGCAGTGGAGTTACAGCGATTGCCGCTGGATATTGGCACAGCCTGTTTATAAAAAACGACGGTAGTCTTTGGGCCATGGGTGGCAACGTGGACGGCGCATTAGGTGATGGCACCACCACGACCACCAACCGGCCCGAACTGATAGTAGCGGGACAAACGAGTTTTAATCAAATCTTCGGCCAACTCTTGGGCGGCACCAATATGCAATTGTCCTTTGCAGGATATGCCGGAGCCTATTACGCACTGGACTGGTCAGCCAGCTTGTCTCCACCGAACTGGGTGGCCCAGTCCACGAATCAAGCCGGTGCTGGCGGAACACTGGTCTTGACCAACACGCCCGACCCCACCTTGAATAATTTCTGGCGCATTCGTTCCGTGCCGTAGCAAAAAAGTCCATCCAACCCAGCCATCCCGGCTGCCTGTGAGCGCCGGGTAGAGGCTTTGGCGAATCAACTCCACTCCTGGCCCAGCTCCTTAAGACCGCCCTTCTGGAGATTGTAGGGTGTCATCGCAATACGCAATTCCACATCGGATTCAAACGTCAAAAACCAAGGTTCATCCAACCCAGGAAGCCCCAATAGTTTTGGCTCGGAGTCGCCGAGGGGCAGCGGGGTGTTGGGTGGGCGGTATATCTTTAAAATCAAGGGGGGATAATCTGAAATATCTTTCCGTCTGAATCTTGAATCTGAAATGCCTCCGGGATTCCGTTTGACTCATAAAACACCGTCCAATAGTCATTAGAATAAATCACCGAGAATTGCGAGCAGTTCTTCCCCGGTCGAACCTTGGCTGTGGCTTCCGATAAAACCTGTGCTCTGGTCATTCTTGTAATGGGTAATGGGTCTGGCTGCGGTAGAGAATTTAATTTCTTATAAACCATTAAATCAACGAGCAGGAGTATCGCGAACAATCCATACCACTTCCCTTGTGATTTAATCTTTCTGAAAATAGTTAACAATCCAAGCCACAAAACAAACCAAATAACCAACTGAATTGCGACGATTAGAAATCCAACCGGCGGAGAAACTATCTTAAGGCGATGCCCAACGAAAATGCTCCTCTGAAATAGCCAGCTGGTCGGAAAGTTTAGCGTTACAAACCATTTACCGAGCAACTCGGAAAAATCCCGATAAGTTCGGATGAATAAAACCGGAAGCGATAATGCCTCAACAATTATGGCAAGCCGGATTGCCTGTGATCTCGTGGTCATTTGATAATGCCGCTAACCATAATTAATCGACCCGCCGTGGACAAGTGCCTGCGCCTGTTTTGAAACTAGATTTCTCATCACGTCCAAGACGGGCTGCACTCGGTAAACTGGCTTGGCGATGGACGGTGAGTAGGGCGTATGGATATTTCTCAATGCTTCTGGTTCCACTCTGCCAAAATCGGCCTCACTTTATCGAGGGTGAGGTCTTTGCGAAGAGCGAGTCGGCTGTCTGGGCCGGTATAGGAAACGTCCAGCCTGCCGGGCAATGATCCCGAACTCCCATCTGTGTCAAAGCTGATAAAAATAGACTCATGGGTTGTGTGTCCGCTCTTTGTGAAAGTCATCGGGCCGGGCTGATGTTCAAACTCGCGAAGCCATTTGTAGCCAGTCACCGTTTTACGGAACTCTATATTGCGATAAAAGCCGTCGTAGCGTGCCGGCGAGTCGAAAATAAGCATCTCCACATCGCGTCTCGTGTTCGGACGACTATTTAAGTAAACCAACGCATCGGTGGGAATGGCCGCAAATCCGAGCGAGGCTCGGTCACTGGCTGCTATCGCTTGGAGCATCGGGACGAGTTGTGGGTCTGAAAGCAAAACCGTCTGCGTTCTAAAATTGCAGCCAGTCAGCACCACGACTGGAAGTATGAAAAGAAGCTGGATGATGCGCATAATGTTGAGCCAAAACTTCATTATTGCCTATCATCCAGCCCTGTTTCGGCTCACGCTCTGCGGGTTCATACCGTCATTT
>Ga0302278_10000168_pt1 | contig 84938 bp, 73 predicted proteins | sample III_Bog_N3_2_FD_194543 | JGI IMG/M metagenome (GOLD analysis project Ga0302278, IMG submission 194543) | Peat permafrost microbial communities from Stordalen Mire near Abisko, Sweden - III_Bog_N3_2 | ecosystem: Environmental > Terrestrial > Soil > Wetlands > Peat | place: Sweden: Abisko...
ATGGCCGGCCAGGTGAAGCATAAGCAGATATTCTCCAGCATCCGTCCCGACTGGCGCCTGGCCAAGCTGCTGCTCAACCTGCGCACCCGCAACACCGACATGCTGCTCGGCGCGGTGGCAAAGGTTCTCGGCGACGAAGGCATCGAGCTGATCAGTTCCACGGCCTTCCTGGAGCCTCTGCTGGCTGAGGAGGGCGCGCTGACGGCGGGTCTGGCGGGCGGGCGCGCACCGGACGAGGACGAACGCAAAAACATCGAGTACGGGCTGGGTGTGGCTCGCGCTGTGGCGGGCTTTGATATTGGGCAGACGGTGGTGGTGGCGGCACAGGCGTGCGTTGCCGTGGAAGCGATGGAAGGCACCGACGCTGCCATTGAACGCGCTGGAGCGTTGATGCAGAATGTCGACGAAGGCGCCGCCTCAACCCTGGCCCGCCGCCTGACCATCGTCAAGGTGGCCAAGCCTAACCAGGACATGCGGTTCGATGTTCCTGTCATCGGCATGCGCACGGTGGAGACGATGATCCGCGCCGGAGCCAGTTGCCTTTCCGTCGAGGCTGGGCGCACGCTACTGTTCGACCGCGAAGCGCTGCTGGAGCGGGCCGCAGCCGCAGGGATTGCCATCGTAGGGTCGCCGCGCGGATAATGAGCGGGAGTGCAGGACTGTTCTCTGTTCCCTAATCCCTGTTCCCTGCTTCTTGGAGGTCCCCTCGTGAGAAAACCCTTATTCATTGTTCTGGCCGCAGCTCTAGTGCTCGCAGTTCCCTATGGAACGGTCTATGCTGCCGATGAACCAATGCCCACCGTCGGTCAGGTCGCCCCCGGCTTCACACTGCCATCGCAGGATGGCTCGCAAATCTCTCTCGACAGCTTCAAAGGCAAGTGGGTGGTGCTCTACTTCTACCCCAAGGACATGACGACTGGCTGCACCATTGAGGCGCACAACTTCCAGCGCGACCAGGCCCAGTTCGACGCCAAAAATGCGGTGATCGTGGGCGTAAGCGTCGACACCCCGGACAGCCACAAACAGTTCTGCACGAAGGAAGGCCTGACCTTCCGCCTGCTCGCCGATCCGGACCACAAGGTGGTGGACGAGTACGGCTCTGTTGGCCACCATGGCGAGATGACCATCGCCAATCGCAACACGTTCCTCATCGATCCGCACGGCAAGATTGTGAAAGTCTGGACGCACGTCGATCCAATGGTTCACTCTGCGGAAGTTCTGGCAGCCATCCCCGCAAGCTAGAGCGCAGGGTGTAGGCGTCTTGCATCGGAAATGCTCATGGGCCTCGCAAACGCGGGGCCTTTCGAGTTTCTTCAACAAGAATGGAGAAGCCAGCAAGCCGCTTGGGTTCCGGGCGCAAAAAAGCCCGCCGTAGCGGGCTCTTTTGCTTGCCTTGTGTTGCTGTTGCCTTGCTTACTTGGTTGCCTTCTTTGCAGGAGCCTTCTTGGCGACTGCCTTCTTTGCGGGAGCCTTCTTGGCAACGGCCTTCTTTGCCGGTGCCTTCTTGGCAACTGCCTTCTTCGCCGGAGCCTTCTTGGCAACTACCTTCTTTGCTGCTGCCTTCTTGGCGGGCGCCTTCTTTGCTGCTTTCTTAACTGCCAACGGATTACCTCGTTTGGTGGGTTTGCTGACGCTCTTTTTGACCACAGCCTTCTTGGCTTTGGCTTTTCCGCCCTTAGCGACAGCTGGTTTTGCGGCGGACTTCTTCGCGGCCTTTTTGGCCACAACCTTTTTCGCGGCAGCTTTCTTTGCCGGGGCCTTCTTGGCAACTGCCTTCTTCGCTGCGGCCTTTTTGGCCGGGGCTTTCTTGGCTGCCTTCTTTGCGGGAGCTTTCTTGGCAGGGGCTTTTTTGGCAACTGCCTTCTTTGCGGGAGATTTCTTTTTCGCGGGTTTCTTTACCGCCGGCTTAGCAGCGGGCTCTTCAAAGACGATCACCAAGGTCTCTTCCACGATTCCCTCATCATCATCTGAAGAAGTAACTACGCTGGAAGTTTCAACCTCTTCGTCTTCATCGTCAAAGTCGTCGTGATCCGGGTCCAGCTCTTGCGGCTCGCCCACGGAGTCGCCGTCACTCATCGCGTACATCCTGAACACTTCTTCCATCCCGTTGCCTCCAGCGGCCTGCCGCTGACGTTGAATTGGTTTTCCTGTTCGCGAAAAGATCAATTGCTTTCCGCTCGCGCAGCGATTGTATCAATAGCTTGCACGCTTTAGCCATCAAAGCACAAGTATGTAATGAGATGCTCGCGCAGTTTTTCCATTTCGACTCAGGATTTCGTATGCGCTCCGTGCTTGGTCCGGCTCTTTTTCTGTGTGCTGGATTGCTCTTTCTTTGTGGAGCTTGCTGTGCTATGCGAGTCCTTTGAAGGCTTGGCGGCAGCGTGTGAGGCAGTACCGTGCGAGGCCGTTCCATTTTGCTTTTGAGTGGCCGCACCGCGCCGCCTGGAAGAACTCTTTGCGGCCTCTGGTTTAGCGCTCTCGCTCTCTGACGATGCGACTTCATGACGATGATGGCGCGAAGCGTGCAAAGTGCCCGCGGGCTCGGCGACATGAAGCCGGCGGCCGGGCTCGACCTTGGTTCCGGTGATCTTGTTCCACGTGCGCAAATCAGTGAGAGAGACACCGAACCGGTCGGCGATGGTGACCAGCGTATCGCCCTTGCGCGTGGTGTAAAGCAGTGTGTGCGAAGAGGGCGCAGCCACCGCAGCTACGGGAATCACGAGCGCTTCCAAACCTTGCAGGCTTTGCGTGGAGCTGATCTGATTTGCGTCGGCGAGCTCTGACTCGGAGACATGAAACTGATGCGCGACGGATGCCATCGTGTCGTCAGCCGCTACGCGATGCCACCGCCAGGAAGTACGTTTGGCTTCTGGAATAGTTGCGATTCGCTGTTCAAACAGCGTGCCGGTGCCGGCGGGAAGATGCAGATCGAATGTTGAATCAGGCGGAGTGACAAGGCGGAGCATGCTCGGGTTCAGCGCGGTCAACTCATCTACCGGGGCATCGACAATATCTGCGACGGTGCGCAAATCCACGGAGTAGTTGATGGTGACCGTGTCAGTGAGCACCGGGGGATCGAGCGTTATATCGTCAAAGCCGTACTGCGTCGGGTTGTTCGCGATGATGATGGCCGCAAGAATTTCCGGCACGTAGTTCTGCGTTTCAGTGGGCAGCTCGTGGCGTTTGTAGAGTTCCCAGTAGTCCGCGTAGCCCGTCTTCTGCACCGCCTGTTGAACGCGCCCGGTGCCCCAGTCGTACGCGGCCATGGAGAGATACCAGTCGCCGAGCTGGTTGTAGATGAACTTCATGTAGCGCGCATAGGCTCGCGTCGATTTCTCCGGGTCAAAGCGCTCGTCCACATACGCGTTCCTGGCCAGTCCGTAGAATTGATCGTTGGGCATGAACTGCCACATTCCGCCAGCCCTGCCGCCCGATCTTGTTTTGGGACCGATGGCCCTGGGATTGAAGCCCGATTCGGCAACGGCTAGATAGATCAGATCCTGCGGCACGCCTTCTTCCGCCATGACCCGCTGAATCATGGCGCGGTATCTGCCGCCACGCTGGAAGGAGTGCAGGAGCGTGTTGTGTCCGCGTTGCGTATTGGCGAAGAAATTAATGTAGGTAGCGACATAGTCGTTTACCACCAGCGGCAAATCAGACTTTGTTGTGGCCAATTCAGCCTTGGCCTTGGCCACGATGTTGGGGTCCACTTCAAACGTAACGTCGCTGGCCACATCGGCAGGAGTGGGCTCTTCTTTCGGCGCGAAGCCGTTGCCCTGCTTGAGTGCGTCCATCTCCAGCGCGTTCACCCCGTTCACAATGCGATCGAACTCGTCCTGCAACGGCCCGTCTGCCTTGATTTCGATTTTGCTCGTCAGCATCAGGTCCACGGCGCGATCGAAGTCGACCTTTGCCTCGGCAAGTTTGCCTTTTTTATAGGCGGCCTGGCCCTGGGCGTAGGCTCGTTCCACTTCCTTGATCAGCTCCCGCACCTGCTGGTCGTGCGCTGTCAACTGCGGTGCGGGCGTGGGAGGAGCCGGCTGTTGTGTCTGCTGTGGGGCGGACACCTGCGGCGCCGTGGCTTCAGGAGCGGTTCCCTGGCCTTGAACGCCGCCAGGCGTGGGTCCGCATCCTGCCAAAGTCAGCGCGAGAAGCGAGGAGACAATCAAACCAGTTCGATTAAAGCGTATTTGCATGAGTGGTCGCGCCGCTTCAGCCCCCGCCCCAATGAGGGTCAGGCCGCGAAGGACACTATCCCGATGATAAGCTATGCCATGGGGGACTGCGGGCTCGGCGCCTGGGTATACCCTCTGTTGCCAACCCCATCATGGACGCACGTCTGCTCAGAAACTTCGCAATCATCGCCCACATCGACCATGGAAAGTCGACGCTGAGCGACCGTCTTCTCGAATTCACCGGGTCCGTGACTGGCCGCGAAATGCAGGCGCAGATCCTCGACGACATGGATCTTGAACGCGAGCGCGGCATCACGATCAAGGCCCATGCCGTGCGCATGATGTACAAGGCCAATGACGGAATTACCTACCAGCTCAACCTGATCGATACTCCAGGGCATGTGGACTTCAGCTATGAAGTGTCGCGGTCTCTGGCATCGTGCGAGGGCGCGCTGCTGGTGGTGGACGCAAGTCAGGGGGTTGAAGCGCAGACGCTGGCCAATGCCTACCTGGCTATTAACCACGGACTGGAAATTATTCCTGTAATCAACAAGATCGATCTGCCTTCGGCAGACATTCTGCGCACCCAGGAAGCGATTGAGAAAGCTGTAGGCCTTGACGCAACTGACGCCATCGCATGCAGCGCAAAGACAGGCGTTGGCGTAGCCGAAATTCTGGAAGCGATTGTGCACCGCCTGCCGCCGCCTACCGGCGATCCAAATGCTCCGCTGCAGGCGCTCATCTTCGACTCGTGGTTTGACGCCTATCGCGGCGTCATCGTGCTGGTGCGCGTGATGCAGGGCACCATGCGCAAGGGGCAGCGTATTCGGCTCATGTCCAATGGCAAATCTTTCGAGGTTGAGTCGATGGGGGTGCTGATGCCGAAGCCTGTTGAGATTGGAGTGCTGACCGCCGGCGAGGTTGGTTTCTTCGCCGCCACGATCAAGAATGTGGGCGACACCAAGATTGGCGACACGGTAACCGAGGAGGCCCGCCCCGCCACGGCGCAGTTGCCCGGTTTCGAAGACATCAAGCCGATGGTGTTTGCCGGCCTTTACACGGTAGACTCCCACGAGCACACACTGCTGCGCGATGCCCTGGAGAAACTGCGGCTCAACGATTCGTCCTTCTTCTTCGAGCCGGAAAGCTCAGTGGCATTGGGTTTCGGCTTTCGCTGCGGATTTCTCGGCTTGCTGCACATGGAGATCATTCAGGAACGCCTGGAGCGCGAGTACGAGCTTGACCTGATCACTACCGCACCCGGCGTGCGTTACCACATCACCTTGACCGACGGCAGCGTTCTCGAAGTGGACAACCCTTCGCGCTGGCCGGAGCCTACCAATATCGACGAAATCCGCGAGCCGGTGATCACTGCAAAGATTCTCACCAACGAAGAGTATGTAGGCGGAATCCTGAAGCTGGTGGAAGAGAAGCGCGGGAAACAGCTGAACTTTGAGTATGTGACTCCAACGCGGGTGATGCTGACTTACGAGTTGCCTCTGAACGAAATTGTTCTGGATTTCTATGACCGGCTCAAGTCCATCTCGCGCGGCTACGCTTCTCTTGACTATCAACTAGCAGGGGAGTGGGAGTCGCCGATGGTGAAGATGGACATCCTGGTCTCGGGTGAGCCGGTCGACGCGTTGTCGATCATCGTGCACCGGGATTTTGCTTACGAGCGCGGAAAACTTCTGGTGTCGAAGATGCGGGAACTGATACCGCGCCAGCAGTTCGAGGTTGCGATTCAAGCCGCGATCGGCGCCAAGATCATTGCCCGCGAGACGGTTGCGGCGCTCAGGAAGAATGTATTGGCAAAGTGTTACGGTGGCGATATCTCCCGCAAACGCAAGCTGCTCGAAAAGCAAAAAGAGGGCAAGAAGCGCATGAAGCGGATCGGCAAAGTGGACATCCCGCAGGAGGCGTTCCTGGCAGTCTTAAGGGTGGGGGAAGACCAGCAAAAGTAGGCTCTTGGACGTAACTACTCAGATTCTTTCGTCACAGCACGTTCATGGTGGATTGTGGAAAGCCCTGGCGTGATGGCGAGGGATGACAAATTGAGGGTGGCATCGCTGGCGGCAAAAGCTTCGCAAAAACGCATTGATAAATAAGGGGTTAGCCTCTCTATCAGAAGTTAGCCGCAACTGACAAGCGAAGAAAAGGCATTTGCGCGTTTTGTCGCAGCAAATAATCCACAGTTTTTTCCACAGATGGTTACCGGATGAATCGCCATTTTTCTCTGGCTAGGCTGCCATCCGCTCGCAAGTTGTGATAGTCGCAGGAAATAGCGCGGAAAAGGCCCCGCAATGCGGGGCCTTTTCTGCGTTGCCGCTTCAGAATTTAGTGTGTTGCGGGGGCGGTCGGCTTGGCAGCCGAGGGAGCGGCCACCGGGGCGGGAATGCCCGACTTGGTGTTATAAGCCGCTACAACCGGCTTGGTGATGTCTGTCGAAGGCAAAGCAAACAGGATCGGATTCTGCTGCTGCGACACGTCGAGGACCAGGGTGTAGCCCTGCTGCTGAGCATAAGTGGCCAGCACGTCATAGACCTTGGAGGCGAGGGTGTTGTACATCTGATTCGCTTCCTGGCCGCCCTCGGTGCGGAGATCCTCCGCTTCGCGGTCGAGCTTTTTCTTCTTCTCGTCGATCGTCCGTGCCTGGGTGGCGCGTGCCTCTTCGCTCAGGCTGGCACCCTGGGCCTTCAACTGCTTGGTCAGCCCCTCAATCTCGTCGCTCTGGGCCTTGAGTTGGCTTTCTTTGGGCTGAAACTTCTTCTGCAGGTCGGCAAAATTGCGCTGGCCCTCGTTTGTCTGGGCCACGGCCACCTGGAAAGCGATGACGGCAATCTTGGTGGTGGGCGGCGCTGTCTGAGTTTGTGCGGCTGCGCCCAGGGCAAAGCCCGCGACCAGCAAGGTTGCAAGTGCGATCGAATGCTTCATTTGAATGGAAAACTCCTTCGGGTTCATGGGTCGGATTTCTTTTTCGGCTGCGCACGCACGCATGCGAGATTTGACAGGTAACTTCAATGCGACCGTATTTTCTTTCACTAACCCAGTGAACAATTCGGACGAAAAAGAGTGGCCCTGATATGTGGGCCACTCTTTTTCAGGCCGGGAAACTGGTTAGGACTTTAGTGGGCTGCGGGCGACTTGGCGGCGGGCTTGGGAGCCGATGGCGCAGACGGAGCCTGCGGTGGCGGTGCCGGTACGCCGGACTTCACGTTGTAGGCGTCGACGATAGCCTTGCTGATGTCGGAACTGTCAACGTGGTACAGCACTGTGGGAGCCTGCTGCTGGGACTCGGACGCGTCAATGACCAAGGTAAATCCCTGCTGCTTGGAATAGTCTGCCAGGACGTCATAAACCTTTGAGGCGACCTTGTTATAGACGTCGTTCATCTCCTGGGTCAGATCGTTCTGGGCATCCTCGGCGAAGCGCTGTGTCTGCTTCTTTTTGTCGTCAATCGTCTTGGCCTGGGTCGCGCGAGCAGCGTCGCTCAGGGTGGCACCCTGCGCCTGCAACTGTTTTTCCAGGGTATCGATCTCGGCGGCCATGGTTTTCAACTGGTCGCGCTTTGGCTCATACTTCTTTTGCAGATCGGCGAAGTCGCGTTGAAACTCATTGGTCTGGCCGACAGCTGCCTGAAACTCGATGACAGCGACCTTAGCAGGGCCGGCTGGCGCCGAAGTCGCAGGTGCAGTTTGTGCTGTAGCGCTAAGGACTAGGCCAGAGGCTAAGGTGAAAACTAAGGCAAGGGTACGCTTCATTTGAATGCAAAACTCCTTCGAAATTCCTGTATGGGTTAGCCAGCTATAGCAGAGCTGAACCTGTGCCTCCTGAGAAACCCTACTGTCCTTTGACGGGACTCCACACCGTAAGTAGCGGACGGAATCCACAAAAGACGCGACCGGAGACATCAGCAGGAACTCACTGGATTATAGGTGGCCGAGCTTGGGGAGGTAAAGTCGCAGGAAGGTTAATTCTCCCTCGGATGCGGGATTCGACGGCTCAAACCGGGGCACGAAGTGGACGGAACGGATGGCTGAGCGTTTTGGGCGGTTGACCGGCAATGCCTCATGAATGATCGCTGGCGGCTCGAATTGCTTCAAGCGACACCGTTTTCCGGGTCTTGAAACGAGCATGGGACGCAGAAGAAGAGGGCCGTCCGAATCACCGGGCGGCCCTGCTTTTGCAAACTTTTTGCTGTCTTAGAAAGTGGTTGAAACGGTCAGGCGGAAGGTTTTGCGAGGTTCGCGGAACAGATAGCGCGAGCCATAAGCCTGGAGAGCTTCCTGGTAGGTGTAGTCTCCTGCGCCGCCGGGAGGGAACAGATCCCGTGTGATCAACTCCGCCGAGCAACTGCCTTTGTTGCCGCCCACGAGGACCGAATTGCAATAGGGTGTTTCGTAAAGGCGGAGCGGGTTGTACGCGTAGTAGAGGCGGAAGGGCGCGTTGATGATCGGCATGATGACGGACAGTTCACCACCGAGAGACATGCGAGGGACAAAGTTGGTGCCGGAGATGGGGCGAATATTCTCCTGAAAACCAACCTGCGACCCGGGAATGCCGCCCTGGCAGGAGCCGTTGTTGAAGACCGGGCAACCATACAGAGGCGCAGTGAGCGAGGCAAAGCCCTCAGGGCTCTGCTTCAACTGTCCCTTGTTCAGCGCGGTGTCGATGCCAAAGTCGTCAAAGATCGAGATCATGACAGGACCGGCGATGGGAATGCGGTACTCGGCATTGGTTACAAGGCTGGTGTCGCCGCCGATAGAGGCAATGCCGTAAACAGGCAGCGGAATCTGGAGGCATTGGTTCAGCTGCGGATTGGTAGGATCGCGCGGGACGCAAGTGCCGTCAGGGTTGGTGAGCTGGACGGTGACCCGATTGGGGACATATCCATATGGAGTGGCGCCGCGTACATCGAAGCCGCGCAACTCGCCTTCGCCGCCGGAGTAAATGCGGTTGTTGGGCGGAGCCACATCCCCACCGAAGCCCTGCACATAGCTCAACTGAGCGCGGAGTGCCAGTACATTGCGCCCGGTAGGCGAGGGGGTCAGGTAATGCATCGATGTGAAGCGCTTGAAAGCAACCGCCGGGTTAATGTAGCGCACATTCCCGCCAAGGCCGGCCAGGGTGAAGAGCGCCGTGTACTCCTTGCCCTGACGGGGACGGACCGGGCTATTCACGGTGTTGTAGATGTAGCTGAACGATGCGGAACTGCTGACGATTCCGGCCAGCGCGTTCGACCCCTGGATGCCCGACCGGAAGCTGATGGTCTGGAAGAAAGTAGCCGAGGCGGTGCTGAAGGCCGTAATGGTTGATTTATTGAGCGAGTAGGTCATGCCGACGCGTTGAAAAGCATGACGCTTGAGCGGATAGCTGAGTGAGAGTGTCAACCCGGTCGCAGCCTGGTTGTAATTCTGCGTGAGTGACTGTTGGGCTGCGCTCAGATTGACCGACTGGCCGGTCGCCGTCTGGTAATTCTTGGCCGAGTTGTAGTCCTGTTTGTTGTTGAACAGCTGGAACCCAAGGTTCAAAGGGCGGTTGCGAATGTAGGGCTGAGAGAAGCCGAATGTGAACTGCCGGCTGACGTTGCCCAGGTTGCCCTGGAGGCTGAGCGTCTCGCCAAGGCCGAGGAAGTTGTTGGTCTGATAATTCACGCCCAGGAAGGCTCCGGAGAGGCCGCTGATGCCGCCATTGAGGCCGATGGAGTTCTTGCCTTTCTCCTTGACCTTGAGCAGCAGGTCAACCGTTCCCGCCTCAGTATCCTGGTGGGCCTCGGAGTCCTGATCCACCTTGAGCGGCTCAAAGTACTCCAACTGATTGAGGCGCAGCAGGCTGTACTCCCAAAGCTGGGAGTTATAAACCGATCCTTCATCCAGCAGCAGCTCGCGGCGGATGACCTTGTCGCGGGTAACGGTATTTCCCTGGAACTCAATGCGTGACACATAGAAGGGCTTGCCTTCGTCAATGTCGATCTGCCAGGAAACGGTCTTCTTTTGGTCGTCGAAGGTCGGCTTGGGAATGGCTCCGAAGTTGATATAGCCGAGCTGCCCATAGGCCTTCTTCAGGTTTTCGAGCCCTTTTTGCATCAGCGTCTGGTTAAAGAAGTCGCCGTCTCTCAAGGCGAACGTCGAGCGCAGAGCCTTGACGTTGGATACGGCCTTGTTGCCGGTAAATGTGATGCTTCCCAGCCGGTAGCGGGCGCCTTCTTCCACCGGCATCTGGATATCGATGCGCTTGCCCTTGTTGGGGCGGAAGGTGAAGAAGTTCAGTCCGCCTTCATCGCGAATCTGTGTCTTCGGTTCTTCCACCGCCGCATTGGCATAGCCCTTGTCGAGATACGCGAGGCGCACCCGCTCGGTGTCTTCCTCAAGCTTGGACGCGTCAAATGTCTGCGGGAAGAGGTCCTCAAAGATGAGCGAGTAGGGAATGCCGATCGGCTTGAGGTTCTTCATGGCCCGGCGCAGCACCAGGCTGCTGATGTGCTCGTTGCCGGTGAACTTGATGGTGCCAACTTTGACTGTCGGACCTTCCTTGATGTTGAAGTTGACCTGGACAGAGGCTGGAGGGATGTCCTTGATATCGAGTTTGACCGTCGCGAACTGATGGCCGTGCTCGGAGAGAAGCTGTTTCAGAACCGCCGTGGCGCGGAGCACCTTGGCCTCGTCAAACTGGCTTTCGACCGAGATGCCTACCTTTTCCTTCTTGAAACGGTCAAGGATGTCCGACTGGGTGACCGAGTTGTTGCCCTTGTAGTTGATCTCACGGATGGTTGGTTTTTCTTTTACGAAAACGTCCAGAATAATGCCCTTTTCAGAGTCTTCGCGTTCAATGCGGAGGTTTTCGAAGTAGCCGGTATTCCAAAGCGAATTGAAATCGCGCTCAATGGAGTTGGGGTCGTAGGTGTCGCCGTTGTGTGTAAACATGCGCGCCAGGATGGTTTCCTTGGGAATGCGCCGGTTACCGATAACCCGAATGGTTTCGATGGTGTCCGCTTGCTGCGCCCGAGCTTGGGGGACGAGCATAGTGCCTGCCGTCAGCAGAAGGGCGACGAGCATTGCAAATGCGCGGGCCGGCCCTGGAAAACGTTTGGCGGGCCGCGGAACGCGGGAGATGGAAGAGTGCTTGATCTTCACCGGGCTGGAGCCCTGCGTCGAGCACAAGTACTGGTGCGGGCCATAGTTCGCCATTTGGTTCGGCTTCACGGGAAGAATATCGACACCCTCACTGCTGAAAAAATCTGGTCCAGCCTCTAGGAAAGAATCATTATATTTGACCGCAGCCACCGCACCCAAACCGGGGGGCTGTCGCACGGCGCACAAACTGAAGCTTTCCGTTAATTTCCCTGCCGCGCAAAGCGCCTTCGGACCAGGGCCTAACCCACAGTCTACCGGAACCAGACGGGTTGGGGCTTGGATGCTCCCCTTCCAGACTGCGCAGCATGCCTTTTAGACGCGGCCCGCCCGCACATGGCATCCTCGTGGAACAGAGGTTTTCACCAATGGACAGGTCGAAGGGCGGAATCTATCAGTTTTCGGCCAAGTTGCTGGATGGCGGGTCGGTAAGCCTCGAGCAATTTCGAGGGCAGGTGCTGCTCATTGTGAATACCGCCAGCAAGTGCGGCTTTACGCCCCAATATGCCGGACTTGAGCACCTCTATCGGCGTTACAGGGAGCGTGGCCTGGTGGTGCTGGGGTTTCCCTGCAACCAGTTTGGCCGGCAGGAGGCGGGATCGGAGGGCGAAATTGGCGCCTTTTGCGAGAAAAACTATGGTGTCAGCTTTCCCATGTTCTCAAAGATCGATGTAAATGGAAAGAATGCGCATCCCCTGTATCAGTTCCTGAAACGGAACAGGCCTGGGATTCTGGGAATTCTTGGGTTAGGTCGAATTCATTGGAACTTCACCAAATTCCTCGTCGATCGCGAGGGCCGTGTCGTTGAGCGGTACGGCTCTGCGACGGCTCCCACTTCGATTGCGCCCGCTATTGAAAGGCTGCTCGACGCCTGAGAGCATTGTCCGTTTCATCGAGATCGAGATGCCATTCTTTTTGGCATGCAGAATGGTTGTTGCATATCCTCGCGCTTGCCGGCTTGTAACGATGGAACATCACCGGTAGTTGTTCAAACCACTCATCGTCGGATGCCCCAGCCGCAGCCTGCGATTGAACCGCTACAGGGTTTCAACTGGCGCGGCCAAAAAGTACACATAACAGAGCATGGCGAGCCCCATCAGCAGCGGAATCAGCCCGCAAACTGCCACCGCATGACCGGCAAGCACCCACAACAGTGCCACCACACCAATGCCAATGCCCGTCATAGTGAGCCCGCCGATCTTCAAGCCCTCGATCGTCTTGTGCTGCGCCATGCGGTTCACTTCCCGGAGATACTCAATTGAGGCTTTCGCCCCGTCCGGCGACGACTCCGTCACACGCCGCAAGGTCTCCGCCTTGTAGAACGCCTCACGATCCTTTCGCCGTGCTTCAAGCCACGTGGTGATAGGCAGAAAGACTGCGAACAACGCTACGGCTCCAACCGATAAAAACGCCCACAATCCGAAGCTCCCGAAAATATCGTCAGGCGCGCCAAATACCACCATTGCCAGATGAGTCATACAATCCTCCTTGTTCCCTGTTGCGAATCTCCTGTTGCGATTGGTGTGACCGGGAGAGATGGAATGCGGTTGCATTTTCTTCGCACTCGAATTTCCGAAACAAAATGCAACCGGGTTACGAGCTTGGGGGTCCCACTGTGCGGAGAGACCGGCGTTGATGGATAACCCAACGAGGACTACGCAGAAGACATCGAGCCATAACGAGGATCTGGCCGATGTGGAGCGCGTGCTTGCCGGCGAAGTATGCGCCTTCGAAGGCATTGTGCGGCGCTGGCAAGGCCCATTGATCAACATGGCCTGGCGCTACTGCCGCGACCGTGGACGCGCCGAAGAACTGGCCCAGGAGGCATTCCTTCGTGCCTGGCGTGGACTGGCTGGATGGCGGCGCGAGGGAAGCTTTTCGACGTGGCTGTTTGCGCTGGCTGCCAATGTATACCGTTCGGAGCTGAAGCGGTTTCCTGCTCAGAACGCGGGCCTCCATGAGATTGCCGAGCCATCGGCGGCCGCGACGCAGCACGGCTCTGTGGCTGCGGCATTGACTGCGGAAAGCGTGAGGCGCGCAGTGCTTGCCTTGCCACACCGCTACCGCGAACCGTTGGTCCTGTTTTATTTTCATGAGATGGACGTAACGGCAGCGGCGTGCACCATGGGCCTTCCCGAAGGAACGCTGAAAGCGAGGCTGGCGCGTGGGCGGACTTTGCTCCGAAGACGCTTTCCGCATCTGGAAGGGGAACTGTCCACTCGACCTTCCAGGGAATCTCAAAGAATCACAGGGACAAGTCCGAAGCCGATCGAATTGGCGCAAAACGCAGGAAAGGAGGTCTGAACATGGACAACAACCAGCAGGCAGACCAGGCACCGGAATTCACCGGCATCGACAAGATTCTTGCCTCCGAAGAGGAGCTCGTTCCCTCCTCAGGCTTCCTTGCCTCAGTCATGGAGCGCGTAGCAGTCGGCGCAGGGACCCCGGCCCCCATTCCCTTCCCTTGGCTGCGCGCCCTCCCCGGCTTCGTGCTGGCCCTGGCGGTCTTCGTCTGGGCAGGAGTGAAATTCGCGCATCTCATCGCCTCGTCAGCCAAACAAGCCCTGACTACGCCGCAATTCGTTCCACCCACCCCCCAGACCGAATGGCTAGCCCTGGCCCTCACCCTCACCCTCGCTTCCGCGTTTGTCGTACGAAAGCTGGTCGGTCGCTCGGGATCGTTCTAAACGCGAATCCAGCCACGCCCCTATTCAATCGCGAACACAGCGTAAACCGTGGCCTCTTCACGAATGGTTTGCCCACCTCGACGTGCAACGGAAGCGTACCACAAGCCGCTGTGCGGAGAACCCTGCGTTTTACGCGACCGTCCAATCCTCGGTCTTCAAGCCATCCACAAAGCCGAATGCCCCGTCGTGGGTTACCAGCGTCAACCCGAGTGCGAGCGCGTGCGCGGCAATCATCAAATCCGCCGTGCTGAGAGCCAGTCCCTTTCGCTTCAGCGCATCCCGGACTCTGGCATAACTCTGCGCCGCGCCACTGTGCCACGGGAGGCTCGGAAAACGCATCAAAAAATCATCGACTCCAACTCGCGTGCGGATGCTCCCTGGACGGCAAAGAACCCAAAAAAGAAGTTCCGCTTCGGTGACGACCGAGACGGCCAGAGAATCCTGTGGCGTTGCTGCGATGCGGCGGCGAACCGACGGAAAGTTTCCCCGCACAAAATAGCTTGCTATATTCGTATCGAGCAGGTGCGTGAGCGGCATTTAGAAGAAGTCTCTCTCGATTGGCGGGGTCTGGTCTCGCTCCAACTCGTCCTCATCCGGCGCGCCCAGGCTATCCCACACGGCGAATCGTTCCTCCCATGAGGTTTCCGGGATGATTCTTCGCCGATACGGAATGAAATCGGCTGGGAAGTCGGCCCGATCGAAAATCTTGAGCAACTGCTCCCCCGTGAGGTTCTTTGGCCTCGGTGGCAGCTTTAGAAATTCCTCTTCCGAAGCGCCGTGGGGTATCGCGTCGTAGAGGGCGAACCACTGGTCGAAGCCGACGGAAGCAGGCTCGACCGGGACCGGTGCAATGACAACTTCACCCGTGGCGGCATCCCGCCGGATAACGACTTCTTTACCCTCAAACCGGAATTCCTTGGGCAGACGCACCGCCTGGCTACGCCCATTCTTGAAGAGCTTGGCGGTCTTATACGCTGGCGCCACAGCTTGCGACTTCGATCTGGAATCCGTAGCGCTCATGGTTCACATCCCGCTCTTGACCAATACCCGCGGAACTCTGTGCCCAAGTCTTTGGTCTATACCGGAGTATATACCAAATCGAAATCGATAGGTCTTCAGCCCGTCTACAAAGGCCCTTTTTTCTGTTCCCTATTCCCTGTTCCCTGCCTCATCGTTCCTGTACTTTTCCCCAAACTGCCTGAGTTTTGCCAGCGTAGCGGCCGCTTGGCCGGAGTCAATGGCCTCGGCGCCCATTGCTACGCCTTGTTTCAGATCGCCCGCAAGCCCTGCGCAGACCAGTGCCGCGGCAGCGTTCAGCAGCACAACATCCCGCCGCGCGCCGGGAATCCCGGTAAGGATGTCGTAGAGCAGGGACGCGTTGGTCTCGACATCGCCGCCGGTCAGGTGGTCTAGTGTGCTGCGATCCAGCCCCGCCATCTCCGGCGTTATGCGGGCGCCCTTCAGCGCGGGCGGGCCTGACTCCGCTTCTTCCACGCGGCAGACGATCGACTCGCCGGTGGTGGTCAGTTCGTCGATCCCATCCGTCCCGTGGACGACAAACGCACGCTTTGCCCCAAGCACCGCCAGGGTTCTCCCCACCAGCAAGACCCGGCTCGGAGCCAGAACGCCGATCACCTGGTTGCGGGCGCCTGCGGGGTTGGTGAGCGGGCCGCAGAGATTGAAGATGGTGCGAAAGCCGAGCGCTTTGCGCAGTGGGCCGAGGGCCTTCATGGCCGGGTGGTAGAGCGGCGCGTAGAGGAACATGAAGCCGGTGGTGCGCAGGCACTCGGCAGCCATCTCCGGGGAGAGTTCGATGGGAACGCCGAGGGCTTCAAGTACGTCCGCGGCGCCGCAGCGTGAGGTCACGGCGCGGTTGCCGTGCTTGGCCACTTTGGCGCCGGCTGCGGCCGCAATGAGCGCCGCGCCGGAGGAGATATTGAAGGTGAGCGGTCCGCCGCCGCCGGTTCCGACGACGTCGACCAGCTCTTCGCGCTCGTCGTAGGTGAGCGGCACCGGCAGAGCCCGTTCCCGCATCCCCTGGACGAACCCGGCAAGTTCGGGAACCTGTTCCCCGCGCGTGGCGAATACGGTGAGCAGCGCGGCAATTTCAACGTCGGGAACAGTGCCGGAGAGGATTTCGTTGAGCACGTCGGCTGCCTGCTCCCGGGTGAGAGCGGAACCGTCCTCGGCAAGCGGTTTAAGGAACTCTTTGACCAGGCCCATATTCAACTATGGTACCCGGCGACGGCGATAAACCGCCGCATTTCTGGTGCAAAACGGCGGTTTTCGGACAAGCCCCCATCCGTAAGTGGTTTGTTTTCAGGGGTGGTTCTTGACGATGTCCGGTAAGTGCGTTATTTTCAACAAAACGGCAGGGGGGGTATGGTGGTACAGACCGGGCACATCCCTGACAGATTGGGGCAATGAGTTTGTGGAATGGGATGGCGGTCATGCTTGAATTGTCCGCCTTCCGGCGAAATAAACTGCAAATTTGGATTGGGAAAATCCTGGGGCTGGATTCTGTTGGACGGATGCGATTGGGTTGGCCGGCTAGGCGATGCCGCAGAGGGGATCGTGGTCGCGCTGAAGGACCGAATCGATAAAGCCGAACCCATGCTTGCGCTGCGGCCACTCGCGCAGGAATTCGGCAAACTCATCGGCCGGGACGGGCCGCTGGAAGAGGTAGCCCTGTCCGGCATCGCAGCCAATCTCCCGCATGATTTCGAACTCGCCCGGCTCCTCGATGCCTTCGGCGACGGTGCGCAATTTCAACTGCCTGGCCATGGCCACAATGGTCTGACACAGCGATCGCATGCCGGCAGACCGGTCAATGCCGCGAATAAAGCACTGGTCAATCTTCATGGTGTCGAGAGGGAGGTGTTTCAGGACGTTGAAGCCTGTGTAGCGGGTGCCGAAGTCGTCGATCGCAATGCGGGCGCCGATCGCTTTCAACTGGCGCATGCGGGTAGTGAACAGTTCCTCGTCCTCGAACGCCAGCGATTCGGTCATTTCGAGTTCCAATTCGGCCTTCCCGATTGGAAACTCGGCCATGATGGCGCGTACGGACGGAGCAAAATCATCGAGGCGCACGTTCGCAGCGGAGGCATTCACAGCAATGATGGGGAGGGGAAGGCCCATATTCTGCCACTTCTGCACCTGCTCGAGCGACCCGCGCAGCCCGAAGTCGAAGATGCGGTGGATGAGGTCAGAGCGCTCGGCGATGGGAATGAACTCGCCTGGGGTAACCGATCCCCATTCCGGGTGCTTCCAGCGGATGAGCGATTCCGCACCCAGCACTTCTCCTGTGGACAGGGAAATCTTGGGCTGGTAAACGAGGGTGAACTGTCCAAGGTCGAGCCCCTTGCGCATCTCCACTTCGAGCGCATGGTCGCGCACGATGAGGCTGTTCATTCCAGAGTGGAAGGCAACCACAGCGCGGCTTTTTACATGGCTGGCGCGAATGGCCGCGAGGCTGGCAAAACGCACCAGGTCCTCGACGGAGTCAGTGTCCAGGGGATAGAAGGCAACGCCCGCGGCAACTTCGGGCCGTGTTTCAGAACTGCGGTTCCGGGAGGGGGTGATGGCGTCGACCACCGCCTGAATCCGCTGACGGTCGGATTTGTCGTGCTTGGAGGCGTGCATGGCGACAAGGAAGCAGCGGCCGCCGACACGACCGAGCAGTGCGTCGGCCTCTACGACGGATCGTAGCGTCCCCGCAACCCTTCGGACCAATGCGTCGGCGCCGGTCCAACCCCACAGGGAAAACTCGCGGCGCAGGTTGACAAGGTCGATCCAGATGAGAGCGATCTCGCGATTGTCGCCGCGGTTCCTAAGCATCCCGGCCAGCGAATCCTGGATGGCCTGGTGGTTGAGCAGGCCGGTCTGGATGTCGAAGCGCTGACTGTAAGCGAGAATCTGCCGGTCGAGTTCCTGTTCCGCATCGAGGCCAGCATGGCTGTCGGGTTTTCCGTTCGCGGTTGGATGAGCGGCGAGGCTGACGAAGCCGTTGACGAGGTGCAGCCGCTCCTTTGACTCATCGGCAAAGTGGGTCAGGAAATCGATCGTGTCGGTATGGAACCGTTTGGACACGTGTAGGTAACACCCCTCATGAAACTTTGATACTCACACAAGGTCGTGCATGCTGTGTCAACCGGTCGAGCGAAACAGCGATCGCAAGATGCTGTTTTCGAAGCAAGTCTTCTATCTTTTACGCAGTTTTCAGGAGGAAAGCAAGCAGATAATTGTCTTGCTTCGTGCCACTTAAGTGCTATCGAAATAAAAAGGAAGTTCTTCCTTAGATGCGTTTCGATCCCTTTGTGTGCGCGGCAACTGAGGATTTGCTGCAATCAAGTTACTGGATAGTTACTATGAGTTACTATGGCGAACATAAGTCAAACGTTTTATCTACAAAGCTAAACAGCGTGTGGTGAAAGTCGAAATGACTGAAAACTGTCCCTAAGGGGGACCAGCCGTCTCATCCCATCTGGCCCGCATTTCTCACACCCAGCAAAAATAATGCAGAATACCGGGGCTGGTGAAAGCTCTGAGGGTCTGGAGACCCTCAGGACAGCCGATCTGGAGATCGGCGCTACCAATTTGCGGGTAAGTTCTAAAGCCCCGGTGATTTTGCGGCACTTGCGGCACCCTTCGACTTCGCTCAGGGCAGGCTATTGAAGCCGTGCCCTTTCAAGACTTCGACTTGATCGGAGGTTCCCTAAGCTACTTCTTAATCCGCTTGTCGGCTGCGTCCACGTTCCAGAAGTCGGCTGGAAGGTCTTGGTTGTATTTCACATGCACCAGGTAGTACTGGCGCACCTCGTCGTCGTTCTTGTAGCGGGAGATGGTGAAAGGGGTGGGGAAGCCCTGCATGACGTGGTAGTCGTCGTACTCCTCAGCGTCGGTGTTCTTGTCTTTATAGAGCGGGTCGCGCCATTGGAAGGTGCGTCGAAGGGGCAGATGGGTCTGGGTATCGGTCTGGATGGTGACCGACTCGTTGTCGGCGGAGATGAGGGTCACCTGGTCGGCGAGATGGCGCTCGGCGAGGCGCTGGCCCTCGTAGACGAGGATGGTTTTGGGGTCGTTGAGCCAGGTTTTGATGACGGTTTCGATGGAATGGTCGCGGCGGCGCAAAAAGTCGTCTACCTGTTCCTGGGGCAGCGGCGCCTTGCCTTTATACGTTACCTCCTCGCCCTTGCGTCCGATATAGAACTGGACCACGTCGCGGTGCGAGGTGAATTCGGTGCGGTCCTGATCCGGCCACTGGTGGAATTCGAAGTACTTGGTGGTCCCGACGTCCGGATGCCCGTGGAAAAAGGCCGCAACCTGGCCGTCGCGCTCGACATTCTTCATGCTCAGCCAGGCCTGGCCGCCCAGAGCAAGGACCATGGCATCGAGCACAGCGCGAGCCTGTTTGGCGTTTTTGGCAGCTTCATCGTCGGTTGTCTGGGCTTTGATCCCAAGAGGCCACGCCAGGATTAGGACGGCCAGGCCCATCGCTAGAACTTTCCGCATTGGTTGATCTCCATCCGTAATTTGAGGGGACCGTCGATAGGGGATCCCTCTGGGGCTAAAGCCCAACAAATTTCTTCGGGCAAATCGGCACGGCTGAAGCCGTGCCCTTTCAAAGAAACGATTTCACACTGTCCCTACGGGACGGAATCGATAAGGCCATTGCTGACCCCGGGTTCCACCCGGGGCTATTCTCACACTCTCCCTGCCGGGAGAGGCCGGTAAACTGCACTGATTGTTTGGACGGAGTGAATTGCGGTTGGCTGCGGGAGAAGTTGGGTGGTTAGCCTGCGAGGACGGCGCCGCCATTGACGTTGAGGACTTCGCCGGAGATGAATCCGGCATGGGGGGTGCAGAGAAACAGAACGGGGCCGGCGATTTCTCGGGGATGAGCGGCACGTCCAACGGGAATTCCGGCGGCGATTTTGGGACCGAATTCGGGATGGTTGAGCGCCGCGGCGGACATTTCGGTGGAAACCCAGCCGGGAGCGACGCAATTGACGTAGATTCCTTTGCCAGCGAGTTCACTGGACAGGCTTTTGGTGAGACTGATGAGCGCGCCTTTGGTCACGGCATAGTCGGCGTGGTTGGCTTCGCCACGCTGGCCGGCCGTGGAACTGATGAGGACAATGTGGCCGGCGGCGCCTTCGGGAGGGCGCGGCTGCTTTTCCATTTGCGCGACGGCGGCCTGAACGAGTCCGAAGACAGAGTCGAGGTTGATGCCGAGGGTGCGCCGCCACTGGGATTCCGGCATGGAGGCAATGGGGGCGTCGACTGGCGGCCAGACGCCGTGGTTGACGACGAGGATGTCGAGCCGGCCAAAGGTCTGGATGGCGGCGGAGACGAGGGAGCGGCCATGCTCGGGTGTGCTTAGTTCCTGCTGGAGGGGGACGCAGCGATCGGGGCCTCCGCACTGGGTAACGATGGACTGAGCGGCGGAGCGGGCATTTTGATAGCTGAAGACAACTCGGGCACCGGCCTGCGCGAAGAGGCGGACTGTTTCAGCGCCAATCCCTCTTGAGCCGCCGGTGATGAGGGCGACTTTTCCATCCAAAGCGAGTGAGACACCTGGCATGGGGTCACGCTACCGTACTGGCCCATGGGGCTGCAACCGTGATTGGGGTCAAGGCGGCGCGGAGGACGCGGACGGGGAGCGTGATGATGGCGGTCACGAGCTCGAGGACGCCGCCGACGGCGATTCCGACAACGCGGAAAGGGAGCAGGAGGAGCCAGACGATGGGATAGAGGACGAGGGCCAGCAGGGCGAGGGGCCAGCAAAGTACCAGGAGGATGCACCAGAGGAGGAATTTGATCATTGTTTTTGCCTCTATCCAGGATACGCGGGATGCTGCGATGTAGTTCCGGAGGAATTGGAGTCAGGGACTGAGGGACCAGGCGCCCAGGGACCAGACACAGCGGGTCAGGGTTTCTGTTTCGCGGCTAGTGTTTTTTTGCGGTCGCGGATTAGCTTGGCGCGGTCTTTTTCAGGGAGGGCGAGGATGGCCTTGGTGCGCTTGGGGAGTTTTTCGTAGATGAGGGAGTGGGCGCGGGTGAGCTCATCTTCAATCTGGCGGGGGCGTAGGGTGGTCCAGGTGTCGAGGCCGACCCAGAAGACTCGGGCCAGGTGGGGCGCGCCAAAGATGCCGTCGGTTTCCATGAGTTCGTGGAAGCGCTCGGGGCCGCAATGAAACCAGAGGACGCCGGTGCCGGTGCCGTCAAGGTCGGTCATGCAAAACATTTTGCCGCCGATGTCCCGGTCGCCGACCCAGTAGACGAGGTGGTGGCCCCAGTTGAGGGTCTCGGAGACGTGGGGAAGCGTGAGGCAGAACTCGCGGATGCGTTCGTTGTCCACGGGGACAGGGTACGCCAAGGTTGCTGGCAGTGCAAGAAAGACAAACGGAGATTGGGGCCGGTCGGGATTCATGCTTTCCCACCGATTCGCGATGAGGCTGCGAATGGATGGGGCACGGTGCATTGTTGGTTGATTGAGGAGGACGCTTCAGGTCAGCGGGCTACCAGAGGCCCCATGCGCCGCGGGAGAGGACCCAGACGGCCAGGAGGAGATTGCTGACGGCATGAGCTACGACGGCGTCGCCGATGCGGCCCCTGCGCCGCAGGACGACGGAGAAGGCGAGTCCGGCGACGATGCCGAGGAGCCAGTTTTGGCCATGGAGCAGCCCGAAGGCAAGCGAAGAGAGTGCGATGGCGAGCAGGGAAAGACGTGTGAAGGAGACCTGGTGGAACTCGCGGGCCATGATGCGGCGGGCGAGGTAGCCGCGGAAGGCGAGCTCTTCGGCAAGGGGAACGGTGAAGACGGCGGCGGCGACGCGAAGTGCGATCCAGGAGTAGCGGGCTGCGGGGGACAGGGCAGCGAGAGCGGCGCCGAGTGGGCTGGATTGGGGCTGATGAAGGAAAAGGCCGGGTGCGATCCATAGGAGGAAGATGGCGACTCCGGTAAGGGGAGCGAGCCAATCGCAGCGCCAGTTGAGGTTTCGGTAGTGGCGGCGGAAGAGCCAGAGGGCGACGGCGGCGGCAATGAAGCGCAGGGGGTAGAGCCATTCAAAGTAGCCGGAGGCGCTTTTGGAGATAAAAGATGCGCCGAGGATGGCGAGGAATGGGATGAGGTAGGCGGGCGTGGCGGGCGATTCGCCGGCGAGGCGGGCGGGCTCCTGAATTTGGGCGGCGGCAAGCTGGAAAGGCGCGCTGAGGGGCGAGTGGGCCAGTGTGGGAGTCGAGATGGGCTTGCGGACCCAGGAGAGTCGTTGGGTGGCCATGGAAAACGTGAGGGCGACGAGGGTGAAGGCGATCCATCCGGCCTGGGAGTGGAAGCCGACGAAGGCCACGTCGGGTGCTCCAGCGTTGCCGATGAGGATGAGCGCGCTGATGCGGGCGACGTTGAGGAGGAAGGCGCAGGCGAGGGCGCAGGGGATGAGAAGGAGGGCCTGGGGGAAGCGGTTTTCGCGGCGAAAGAACCAGAGCCAGACGATGGTGAAGACGAGGACGAGGCCGAGACCTTCAATCCCGGAGCAGGGTGCACCCACGGAGACGGAGAAGCGTGGGGTTCCGATGACGAAGGGGCCGGCATCGACGACCAGGTTGGGGAGGAGAAAGGCGAGGACGGCCTGGACACAGCGGAAGGTGAAGCCCTGAAGCAGGTAGACGTTGGGCGAGCTGGAGTGGATCCAGAGGAGCTGAAAGGGGTAGCGGAGAAACCAGGCGGCGACGCCGGCGAGGGCGGAGTATTGCCAGATTGGGCTGGTGTCGCGGGCGGTTTTGATCCAGACACTGAAAGGGAAGCAGGCGAGGGCGAGCAGGACGATGGCCGCCAGGAGCAATGAGCCGGAGAGCAGGAGTGCCGGCAGGCTATTGAGCCGGGCGTCGGGGTTGCGGTGGGCGAAGAGATTGACGAAGAAGACGATGGTGATGCAAAGCAGATGGGCGTAAAAGAGCCTGGAGCGGAACTGGATGTATTCGTGCTGGGCTTTGAGGCGGAAGTAGCCGAGGCCGAAGAAGACGGCGAGCGCCACGATTCCGCTGGGCGCCACCGGGCCGAGGAGCGGGGCGGCGTGGGGAATGGCGGCGATGAAGGCGCAGTCCACGGCAAGGATGGCAGCCAGGAGATAGAGGCGGCCGATGAGGAAGCGTGGAATCCGCAGGAGCGGACCTGACTGAGACCGGGTTGTCCCAGTCAGGCTCCGGTTGGTGTGAGTGTTCAGGACGCCTCCGATTACTTCCGCAACCGCGAACGCAACACTGCGAGCGAACCCGCAAGAAACGAGATTCCGGCGATGGCCAGGCTCGGATCTACTTCGGGAGCAGCGCCGGTTGGCGTCGCAGGGGAATTCGGTGGCGGGGGCGGGCCCCAGGGTCTGTGTGCGAAGGCAGGGGAGCTCAACGCGAGCACCATGCCCAGCACCAGGGTGGAGGACTTCCATTTAGCAATCATGGGTTCTCCATCATTTGTTAACAGGCGCCGCGCCGGCGAGAAACAGAGACACGCCAGTCATGCGGCGTGGTGCCGCAATGAGTCTGGCCGAGCGGTGTCAGGGTTTCAGCGCAGGACAGCCTGGTTCCGGAGGCGTGCAGGTGACCGGAACGAGTGCCTACGGCACATGGTGTCAAGGTTGACCAGGCGAGTGTCCGCCTGAAAGGGCCAATGGGGCTTTGTACCGTGCAACCGGCGAGGCATTTCTATAGGAGGCGGGAAAACTCTCCGGCTGTGGTTTCGGGAACTGGCGGATTCCGCGATTTGCCTCGCAATCATTGTCTGCCATGGATGGGGGAAGATGAATGACACAAAGGGTTTAGGGGCATGGCCTGTCGGTAATTGGGGCGGGTGGAAATGAGTACCGTCCCGGTAACCACCTGGGGGAAGGGTGGGGGCCATGCCACCCCTGCGCGATGAGACTGCGGAAAGATGGGGCACTGGGCGGGAAAGCGGAGTGCAGGGTTCGTGGTCTCCCACCCATTCGCGATGAAACTGCGAATGGGCGGGGCACGGAGCATTTTTTGCCGATCCGGACATGCGTTCCTTGCAGATGTAACTTGCTGCGCGGATCACGATGCTTGGAATTACACGGGTTTCGTGTCTGAGGGAGCATTGCCGACGGGTTTCATGTTGTCGCGGAGGAGGTTTGCGAGGAGCACATCGACCAGCGTGCCGCCCTGGCTGCCACCGCCGCCGGCTACGATTTGGGGGACGAGCTGGACCTTGTTTGCGGCCAGAGCCTGCATGACCTGCACCAGGGCGTAGTTGCCGGATTCCATGGAGTCGATTTTCATTTTGATGACATCGGCTTCCGCTGTACCGACGGCCAGAGCCTTGGTGGCGTCGGCGTTGCCGACGGTGATGACCACATTTGCATCGGCCTCGGCGTTGATGGTCTTGGCGCGGGCTTCCGCTTCGGCGCTGATGGTTCGGACGCGGGCGTCGGCCTCGGCGTTGATGGTCTTTGACTGGCCGGAGCCGGTGGCCTGCTTGACCTGCACCTGGGCGGCGAACTCGGCAATGGAGACGGAGCGCTCGGCATCGACGACGCGGGCCTGGGTGTCAGCCATGGCGCGGGCCTGCTGAAGGTCTTTGCGGGTCTCTTCGGCGAGCTGCTGGGTCCGGTAGGTGACCTGCTCCTGCTCGGCGATTTTGCGGTCGGTGAGCGTCTTCATCAGCGCTTCCGGCGGGGCTATGTCTCCGATGAGGGTGTCAATGGCGTTGACGTTGTACTCGGTGAGAGCCGCGCCGATGGCGGCTTTCGCCTCCATCTGTCGATCGCTGCGCTTCTTGAGGAACTCGATGACATCCGAGGTCTGGGCGGCGTTGCGGAAGTAGTTGCCGATGGTGGGTTCCAGGACCTGCGTGACAAGGTTGGCCATGGTGCCGAAGCGGGCAATGACCTTGGGGGCATCGTTGCGCGGAATGTGAATGATCTGGCTGACATCGAGGTTGAAGGTGAATCCGTCCGACGAACGGACGGTGATGGTGGAGAGCTTTTCGTCGAGCTTGTGTGCTTCGCTTTTGCCGGTGGCCCAGTTGAGCACGATGTTGGCGGTGGGCACGATCTCAACCTTGTGGGTGAATGTGTTGATGGGGTACTTGCCGGGATCGAGCGGCTCGAACCAGACGCCCTTTTGGCCGCGGCTGACCAGGTTGCCATGCTTGAAGGCATCGCCGGTAACGTCTTTGCCCTCGTCGCCGACATAGGCAATGACCACGCCGACGTTGGCGATGGGAACGTCTGTCATGGGCTTGGTTTCGACGGTGGCAAAGCGCGGGTTGATGAAGTAACGGCCGGCCAGAATCACCTGTTCCTGAAGGCCCTTGTGGCCGCCGTTGGTGATGAATGCCTCGGCGTCCTGGTACATGTTGTGGCCTGGGACCTCTTTGCCGGCGATTTCACCGGTGGCCAGCGGCTCGCCGTCCTTGGTGGTGACGACGCCGACCATGTTGTCGGGGATTTCAAGGACATCTACGGCAAGGACCTGGAAGAGGGAGGTGTTGATGCGGTAGGTTCCGGGAGGGATGATGGAGATTTGCGGGCCGCGCTCCCCGCCGCTTGTGAGGAAGCCGCGCGCGTCCTGGTAGGAATTGCAATTGACGGTGCGGGCGAGCACACGGCCGCCAGAAAGCGGATGGCCGTCTCGTGCCTCGACGATGCCGATGTGGCCCTTGTCGATGGTGGTGAAGGGGACCTTGGTGACGGCGTATTGCCAGGCCCAGAGGCCGAAGTGGATGCCGGGGGCGAGGGTGTCTGCCTGGAGGCCGGCTTCGCCGTTGAGGGCAACGATGGCTCCGTCGGGGAGGGTGCGGTTTTTGCCCATCAGCACCCATTTTTTGTTGACGATGCCGATTTCGTCCTGGCGGACAATCACTGTTCCGAAGAACATGCGGAGGATTGCCTTGTGGAGGAGGATGATCAGGATGAATACGAGGACCCATCCGTATTTGATGATCGGATCAACAGCTGTTGAATCCATGACGTTCTTTTCTCCTTGATTGAGTGGATTGAGTGGCCTCAATCGTACTGCATAGGTTGTGGGAGTGAATTTTGGGCCTCATTGAGACGCGCAGGCAGTGCTCTAAGGCACGAGGCTGGGTTCGCATTGGGGTTCCAGCCCAAGTCCGCGAAGCACTTTGCCGGGAAGACCGCCGATCGTATTGCCGCCTGCGATTATGGGCAAGCCGTTGACCAGCACAGACCGAATGCCTTCAGAAAACTGGTTGGGGTTTTCAAAGGTGGCTTTGTCGCGGAGGTTGGCAGGGTCGAAAATGACCACATCGGCCCACAAACCCTGCTTCAGGACGCCTGGGTCGATAAGCCTCATGCGTTGCGCGGGTAGCGCGAAAAACCTGGCGGTGGCATCGAGCAGCGTCAACTGATTCTCTTCCCACAGATATTTACGCAGAACTCTCGAAAAAGTTCCATTGGCGCGGGTATGGGGGTGTTGCTGCGCTGAAATGCGATCGGGCGAGGCGGCGTGAGAGTTGTGGTCGATGGAAACCGAGGGCTGCTTGATGACCAGGGCGAGGTCTGGCTCGGACAAGCAGAAGACGGCCTGCTCAGTGAAGGCACGGGACCTGAGGGCGGGCTTGGCGCGCAAAAGCATTGGGGCGACTCCCTAGCCGCCATTTTATCCGTAGTGGCAACGGACGGATAAAAGCGGGAAAAATGCGCCAGAACTGTTGTCATAGTTGGCTACCGGCGTCGGTTGTCGCGGTGCGGATTGGTCGATTTGTGGTGCGCGGTCTTAAAATAGCGGAATAACACCGTTTTGGCGGACCGCGGAGGATCAGGTTCCTATCGTCGGCCGCTGACAGGGTCACCGACGGCATATCCGATGACGATTGGCGATTCCTGCATTCTAAGATCTTTTGGGCCCGTGGCAGTGGCCCCTGCCTTGGCAGCCCCGTCCCGTCAGGACAGAAAAGGAAATACCTTGAGCGCAATGTGGAAACCCAATCAGCCCACCTCGATGAGCCCTACTCCCACCCCTGAGCCTTCGCGTCCCGCGCCTCCGCCGCCGGCTTTTGAGCCTCCCAGCCGGGCGACAGCCTCCGCCGTCACCGGCGAACAGGCCACCATCGGCAAGGGATTGTTTATCAAGGGCGAAATAACCGGTTCGGAATCGCTCTTTATCGACGGCAAGGTGGAAGGCAGCATCAACCTGCCCGGCAATCGCGTCACCGTGGGCCGCAATGGCCAGGTGGCGGCCAACATCAGCGCCCGCGAAATCGTTGTCCTCGGCAAGGTGCGCGGCAACGTCTCGGCGACCGACCGCGTGGACATCCGTGCTGAAGGGTCGTTGAGTGGTGACGTTGCCGCTGCCCGCATCAGCATTGAAGACGGTGCATTCTTCAAGGGCGGCATCGACATCCGCAAGCCTGAGGCGAAGGCCGGTGCGGCGGCTGCGGCGGTCGCGGAAACGACCAAGACCGTCTAGCAGCGAACGCGCTTCTGTCCCAACGCAAACGCCTCTGCCGTTGGCAGGGGCGTTTGCGCGTTTTGGGGTTAATTTAGCGGATTCGATTGCGATACGAGTCTGAAATGAACTGAAAATGAAATTGGGGTCCTACGGCATAAGTTATTTTAAATGAGCTTGATGGATAAATATGAGTTCGAAATGAAGTGGGTATACCCGCTCATCCCAGCCCGAGGCGTTTCATGGCAACTTTGGGCAGTGCCGAGCCGGTGGTCTCCAGCACCCATCGCGCCACCGCCGCCCATAATGCGCAGCCCAGGAGCAGCAGGCCGAGGTCGGTCCAGCGGATGATTGCCGGGTTCTGAGCATGCAGAAAGGCCAGCGGCATGCGCCCCAGGCCCCACAACGCGGCCCAGACTACTCCGCCGCCGGCTGCCGCCGCGGCCAGGCAACGAGCCAGTTCTTCGTAGTCCAGGCTGGCCAGCGAGACCATCCGCCGCTGGTGCAGAAGCAGCGCAATCACTCCAGTTTGCAGCGCGATGCCGACATCCGACGCCACCGCCAGCCCCATCGCCCCCTGCCAGTGGTAAAGGAGCGCATAAATCGGCCACGAAACCAACGTCACCGCAGTCCCAGCCGCCATGGGAATGAGGGTGTTGCCCGCCGCATAAAACGCGCGGGAATAGATTGCCTGCGCCGACCACAGAAACAGCGAAATGCTGAAAATGGCAAAGTAGCCGGCGCACTCGTGTGCGTCGGCGAGGCTGAAGCGCCGGCCCACAAACAGCAACCCCACCAGCGGCGGAGCCAGCGCAACCATGCCGGAGGCCGCCAGGAGACCCAGCGCGGCCACCCGCGACACCGAATCCGCCACGCTCACGGCAAATTCATAGCGCTTTTCTGTCGACCACAGGCTTGCGAAAAACGGCATGGACGCCGCGCCCGCCGCCTGCGCCAGCACCGCCATGGGCGCTGTGAAAAGCTGCTTGGCATAGCTCATCAGCGATACCGCCCCGCTGGTTCCTGAAGCGAAGTGGGCAATGATCCAGCCATCGGCCGTCACCAGGGAGACGCCCACCATCAGCGGCAGTGAGAGCCGCACCCACTCGCGGAGCCCCTCGTCGTGCCTGTCCAGAATCGGCCGGTAGCGCGTGCCGGCGCGCCGCGCAAAGATCCAGTTGAGCAGGAACGGCCCGCAAAACGCGCCCGCCACTGTACCGATAGCCAGCGCCGAAACGCCGATCACCCGTTCCAGCAGCAGGCCGCCCACGATCGTCCCCAGGCCGTAGATGAGCGGCGCCACGGCCTGCACGCTGAACTGTTTGCGCACCAGAAGCACCGCGCCGAAGACTCCGCCGGCAAAGAAGAACAACTGCGCGGGCAGCAAAATGCGCGTGAGGTGAACGCAGATTGCAGCCTTTTCCGGACTGAAGCCGTTGAACCACCAGTGAATGTAATACGGCGCAAGAATCTCGGCCAGCACAATCGCCGAGCCCAGAACCAGGTACATGGTGGTCAGAATGACCGAGAGCGAGCGCTGGCCCTGTGCCTCGCGTCCCGTGTCCCGATAGCGCGTAAGGATGGTGACAAAGGTGATGGACGCGGCCCCGCCCACCAGGAAATACGAGATCATGTCGGGCAGCACGAACGCGGCGTTCAGTGCGTCGGCCTCGACTCCGCGCCCAAACAGCCAAACGATGTACTGAACCCGCACAAGGCCGATGATGCGCGACAAAAACGTGGACACCATGAGCACGATGGTCGCCGAAAATGCGCTGTGCGTGTGCGAAGGGCGGAGCATGGCCAGGGCGCGCGACCAGCGGGACGGCGGGGGTGAAGGGTGAGTTTTAGACGATCCGGCCACTCCTTTTAATTCTATCGGGGCGGCGATGCTGGAAGACCCTGATTCTGCGGGAGTGGCGCTTGTTGGTACATGGGCATTCCCGAGGCCAGGCTCGACGGGAATTGGGGAGTTTGCAAGGTTAGGAGGATGGGTGCTCGGTCGGTTCGGGCGCTGGGAGAACGTCCCTCAGGGGCTAGAGCGGCTGCGGAAAAAGTGCTGTTTGAGAGCAAATGTCGACTGAAAGTTTTGCTGGGGCTAAAGAGGCTGCGGAAAAAGTCGGGTTTTGAGTCAAAATCACAAAGAACATCCCTCGGGGGCTAAAGCCCAGCGTTTATTTTCAGCCACTTGCGGCACGGCTGAAGCCGTGCCCTTTCAAAACTTCGGCCATTTGGTAGTTTTTCCGCAGCCTGTAAAGCCCGGCGTTTTCAGGCCATTTGCGGCACGCCTGAAGTCGTGCCCTTTCAAAACATTGCCTTGAATTGAGTTTTTCGCAGGTCGTTTCGTCCATTGCCCGCGTATTCTGTCCGCAGGCGGAGGGGCATTGCATGCAGCGGACTGTTGGGTTGGGACTTGTTTTCCTGATGGCGGCCGGACCATGGGCGCTGGCGCAAGCGATTCATGGCGGCGACGGCATCACGCTGCCCGCACCGCCTGCGGTTGAGAGCAACCCCGTGATCGACGACTACTCCGGCACGAAAGTTGCGGACAACTACCGCTGGCTTGAAGACGCGCAAAGCCCCGAGACGCGCGCGTTTATCGACGCTCAGAACGCCTATACCGCACGGTATTTGAAACAGGTGCGCGTTCGCGCTCAGGCGCAGGACGACCTGGATGCTTTGGAAAATGTGTCCGAGGTGGGAGTGCCGAGCCAGCGCGGGGACAGCTATTTCTTCAGCAAGCGGCTTGCGGGCGAGCAGCAGTCTTCAATTTATGTGCGGCGCGGGTGGAGTGGCAAAGACGAGCGCCTGATTGATCCGGCCAAGCTGAGCCGCGATCCGAATACTTCGGTGTACATGTTCGATGTTTCGCGCGATGGAGCTCTGCTGGCCTATGCGGTGAAGCAGGGCGGGGCGGATGAAGTCGGCATTCATGTTCTGGATGTGAAGACGGGTAAGACGCTGGAGGATGAACTGCCCGCGGGCCGCTATTCCGTTGTTTTTTCGCCAGACGGCAAAAGCTTCTACTACGCGCGCAACAACAAACAGGGCACGCTCCTGTTCCAGCACATGCTGGGGACGCGCACCAGCAGAGATATATTGGTTTTTGGCCACGAGTTTCGCGGGGAGCCGCTGGGTCCCAATGATCTTTTCGGGGGTCGGGTGACCGACGACGGCCGCTACCTGGTGATCGCCATTGGCCGCGGGGTTCCTGCCCGGCGCGAAGATATTGTGTTCCGCGACCTGACCAAGCCGGATTCTCCGTTCGAGGTGCTGGTGTGGGGGTTGGATTCGCGCTTTGAAACCAGGTACGCCAAGGGTGCGTGGTATATCAAAACCGATTACAAATCGCCCAATGGCAGGATTCTGAAGGCCGATCCGGGGATCATGCCGGAGGCCTGGAAAACCATTGTGCCGGAGAGCGCAAATGTGATTGATGGTTGGTCGATTGTGGGCGGGAAGATCTATGTGAACCGGCTGAAGGACGTGAAGACGGAGACCTCGGTCTACACCCTGGAGGGAAAGGCCGCGGGCCGGGTTGAGTACGAAGGGATTGGGTCGGGAACCCAGGTTTTTGGCCGCGCAACCGATCGTTATGGCTATTCCGCGTTCTCGTCGCTGATTCTACCCTGGACGATTTACCGGCTGGATACCGTGACAGGCAAGCAGGAGGTGTTTTTTCGGGCGAAGATTCCCTTTGACTCCAGCCTGTATGAGTTGAAGCAGGTCTTCTTCAAGTCAAAGGACGGAACGCGCGTGCCCATGTTCATTGCCGGCAAGAAAGGCCTGAAGATGGATGGAAGCGAGCGGTTGCTGATGACCGGTTATGGGGGGTTCGATGTCAGTGAGACCGCGGACTGGAACCCGCGATGGGCGTGGTGGTTGGAGCAGGGGGGCTGGTTCGCCATGCCCAACCTGCGCGGCGGCGGCGAGTATGGAGAAACCTGGCACGAGCAGGCCATGTTTGAGAAGAAGCAGAATGTCTTCGACGACTGGTTTGCGGCGGCCGAGTATTTGATCGCCAACAAGTACACCTCGCCCGAGCACTTTGCCATCAGCGGACGGTCCAACGGCGGGCTGCTGATGGGGGCGTCGATCACGCAGCGGCCAGAGCTGTTTTCGGCGGTGTGGTGCGGCTATCCGCTGCTGGACATGCTGCGCTACGAGAAGTTCAAGGTTGGCTACTACTGGACTACGGAATATGGTTCGGCAGAGAACGAAAAGCAGTTTCCCTACCTGCTGAAATATTCGCCCTATCAGAATGTGAAAGCGGGGACGAATTACCCGGCGGTGATGCTCTTCACCGGCGACAGCGACACCCGCGTCGATCCATTGCATGCCCGCAAGATGACGCCCCTGCTGCAATCGGCCTCGACAAGCGGCAGACCGATCCTGCTGCATTACAGCCTGGCTGGAGGCCACTCGGCCGGGGTGAGTGTGGACCAGCAGGTGCAGGACGATGCGGACCAGCTCTCTTTCCTGTGGACGGAAACAGGCCAGCCCGGCACAGCGAGGACCCATCCGTAGTGGCACGGCACTTCGTCTCTTAGAGCGATTCTCCTGTTGGTGTAGATTGCAGCGTGGATCGGGAGGTCCACGCGACAGCCCGCCTGGAGGCCAGCGCAACAGGTGCTTGCGACGACCGTCAACATCGAGCCAAGCGGAGATCCGCACAATAGGATCAGGCGAAGTGCTCGAATCAGAGGTTCCCCAGTCCCTTGGTCCTTGGTCGCTTAGTCTCTGTTCTTCCCCGGTACCCATGCCTTTCGTTCTCCCGTAACCTGATGCCCTTGGTAATGGCTTCCGATAAGGAGGGTGCGGGACCAGATATCCACTCTTTTCGGAGAGCGGTTCTGGAGACACCTGCGACGAATCAACGCGGAATCACCGGCAAAGCCGCAAGGAGCCACAACTGCAGCCGGAATGAATCAGGTGAGTCTTTCTCCAGCGTTGATTGAGCTTGAGAGATTCCGTGTCCGGAGAGAAAATGCCAAATGCGCCGTTGGAAACCGAGAAAAACGCGCCTGAAACGGAGGCCTCGCGGCTGGCTGTGCTGTTGTCCACGGGCATTCTGGATACTGAGCCGGAAGCATGCTACGACGCCATCACTCACCTTTGCGCCCAGTATTTCAAGGCAGATACAGCGCTGCTTGAGTTTGCCGATGAAAGTCGCGTCTGGATCAAGTCGTGCTCGGGCCAGTCGGTGCGGGAGCTACCCCGCCAGAACTCAATTTTTGACATGGTGCTGGCAAAGGGCGGCCCGGTGATGATTGCCGATGTCGCCTCGGACCCACGCATCGCGGGCGGGCGCATGCTGGTCAAACGCCTGCCGATCGCGTTTGTCGTCGGAGTTCCGGTGCGTTCCGCTGAAAACAGTATTCTTGGCGCACTGCTGATCTCCTACTGCAATCCACGGCCCAACCTGACTACCAACGAACTGCAGATGCTTGAAAAGATGGCGGATCTTGTTGCCAGCCAGTTGGAATTGCGCCGTCTGCGGACGGTCTTTGCCGCACAGGGCGCCCAACGGGTGCGCCATCCGGGCCCAGCCGCGGTGAAGCGCCAAAGCTGGCCAACCGGCGGGGACATGCGCCGCGCCCTCGATCAGCGCCAGTTCGTCCTGTTCTACCAGCCGGAGGTGGATCTGTCGACCCGCAAGATTGTCGGCCTTGAAGCTCTCATCCGCTGGAACCATCCGGAAAGGGGCCTCATTCCTCCGATGGAATTCATCCCCCTCGCCGAGGAGAATGGACTCATTCTCCCCATTGGCGATTGGGGACTTTCCGAGGCCTGTGCGCAGATTCAGCGGTGGACCCGCGACGACCCCCGAAACTCCTCGCTGCGTGTTTGCGTGAATCTTTCGGCACGGCAGTTCTCGCGTCCGGGACTGGCCGACCATGTCGAGGCCTTGTTGATGCAGACCGGTCTCTCGAGCCGCCAGCTCGGTCTGGAGATGACTGAGTCCAGCCTGATCCCGAACATGCGCGTTGCACTTGAGGTACTCAGTAGCCTCCGGCGGCTCGGCGTCTCCCTGCTGATGGACGACTTTGGTACAGGGTACAGCTCGCTCAACCACCTCCATTCCTTCCCCTTTGACGTGCTCAAGATCGACCGTTCCTTCGTTGGGCGCATGACAGAAGGCGATCAGCCGATGCAGATTGTGCGCACGATCATCGAACTTGCCCGGGTGCTGGGCATGGACGTTGTGGCTGAAGGCATCGAGACCTGCGAACAGTACCTGCTGCTGCGCCAGTTAGGCTGCCGGTTTGGTCAGGGCTACCTGTTTTCCCGGCCCTTGAGCACCGAGGCCATCTCAGAGCTGCTCCGCCTGCCCGGCCGCATTCTGCCCGAGCCTCGGCCGCTTAAGGTTGCCGCGCAGTAGAGTGTTCACGACCCGATTGGGGGGCGCGCCGACGCTTGCTCCCTGAGCAATTTCCGGAACCGGCGCAGTCCCAAATCAGGACACACCCGGCGCGCTTCCCGATTTGGGATACGCTCACTCGATCGCGGTGGAATCTGCTCGCACATCCGGCTCCAAAGCCGATATGCTCTATCCCATGCAGCAGACGGCTTCTTCCGCGTCCACCCTCGATTCCGCATCCTTTGCCGGGCTGCTGGCGGCGCTGACCTCCGCCCCGAAAAAAACTCCGCCAGCCTGGAACGACGACGAGCTTGCCGACGACGTGGCCACCCTGAGCTATGAGCGCGCATTACAGACGCACAACCGCTGCAAGGCGCCAACTGCCACCGACCGCGCACTCACCCAGCCAGGCGAGCCGGACGGCGGCGAACCCTTGCAGACCATGCTCAACGAGCCAGAGCCAACCAGGCCGCTGCATCGGCCTCAATTCGATGCGGGCGCCGCGCCGGACCTCGCCTTCGCTGCCGAAAAAAATCTGAAAGACGCCAGCATCACCATCCGGCTCAGCCGGGCCGAGTGCGCACAACTGCGAAAGCGGGCCGCGGAAGCCGGGCTCACCGTCTCGGCTTACATGCGTTCCTGCACGTTTGAGGCGGAATCGCTTCGTGCGCTGGTGAAAGACACCCTGGCCAACCTCCGCTCAGAGCCCACGCCGCAGCACGGGGCCGAGGCCGGGACCGGCGTCAAGCTGGGTTGGCGCAACTGGCTGGGGCAGCACCTGCCCCATGGGCGCAGTCGTCAACGGACGGCTCGGGCTTGATTCAGTTGTCTTGATTCAGTTGTCTTGATTCAGTTGTCTTGATTCAGTTGTCTTGATTTACTCGACCTGCAGCACCAGGCACTTCAGATACTCGGTTTCCGGCAGGTTGAGCACGACGGGATGATCGAGCGCCGCGCCACGCCTCTCCAGCAGCCGTACACGCCGCCCCACATCAAGAGCGGCGGCGGCTACAGCGCCCTCAAGCTCGGCCCAGCCCACATGGTGCGAGCAGGAGCAAGTCAGGAGCAGGCCGCCGGGACGGAGCATCTTGAGGGCTCTCAGATTCAGCTCCTTATAGCCGCGCATGGCACCCTCAACGGCGCGTACCGTCTTGGCGAACGCCGGCGGGTCAAGCACGATGGTGTCGAAGCCCTCTCCGGCATCCGACCAGTCGCGCAGAATCTGGAATGCATCGCCGGCCACCCACTCGACTTCGGCCTTCATGCTGGCGCGATTCGCTTCATAGTTCCGCTCCGCCACCTGCAGCGAGGCGTGCGAGGCGTCAATCCCTGTTACCCGCTCGCACACCTGCGCCAGGTGGAGCGCAAACCCGCCCTGGTAGCAGCAAACATCCAGTGCCCGGCCGGTTGCGCCAAGCCTCTGGGCCCACTGGCGCGCCGCCGCGTAGTTGTCGCGCTGGTCAAGAAACGCGCCGGTCTTTTGCCCACTATTGGGGTCGTACTGAAACTGGAGCCCATTGAGCCTGAACTTCGCGCTACTGAATTCCTCCCGGCCCGCTTCCACAAACAGCGGCTCCACGCTGGGGGCGCTCAGCCCCTCCAACTCCCGCATGCGGGGGTCAGGCCGTTCGAGTATGGCAGCCGGGTTGAGCTCGTCGCGCAGCACCGCAACGCAGGCCGCGCGCACGGCGGCCGAATCCAGCCCCTTGGCCAGCAGCTGCACAATCAACAACTCGCCGTACTTGTCGACCACCAGCCCGGGCAGCTCGTCCGCCTCGCTGAAGCAAAGCCGGCAGGCGTCGGTCTGATCGTCAAGCAGCCAGCGCCGCCGCGCCACCGACTGCCGCAGCCGCGAAGTCAGCAAAGTGAGCCATGCCGGCTCGTCAATCGCATCCCGCGAGACCATACGCAGCGCAATCTGCGAGGCCGGGCTATAGAGCGCCGTGCCCAGCAGCAACCCGCGCGAGTCAGCCACTGGGAGCAGCGCCGGAGGATTTCCGGCGGTCCCTTCCGGCAGCTCGATCGATTCCACATCCGAGGCGTAAACCCACAGGTACCCGGCACGCAGCCGGTCGGCGGCACGGCGGTTGACCATCGCTCCGGGGCTCTTGTCGGCGTTCTTCGCCGGCCTTGCAGCAATTCTTGGGGCGGGTCTCGACCCAGGTCTCGACACAGGTCTCGACGCGGGCATCGATGCAGGTCCGGCTCCAGCCTTCGCGGTCTGCCCTGCTTCGGGCCTGGCACGCGGGCCACTTCGCGTTCGCGAGGCATCCCCTGGCCGAGAATTGGGCCCTCGGCTCTGTCCTGAGTTCGGGTAGGACTTCGGGGAAACGTTCGGTCGTGCATTCGCTCCGGCGTCCACTCCGGGGCTCGCCGGGCGGCTGGCGTAAGGGCTGCGAGGGGCTGGTTTCGGGGTTGCCCCGTCCGATGTGCTCTTGCGGCTCTGGGGAGTGGAAGACCTCTCCCCAACCCGCGCAAAAGGCGCCGATGGCCGGGAAGCCCTGGGCGCCTTCTGGTTCGAAACAGTTCGGGAATCGCGCGGCTTGTTCATAAGCTCCTTAGCCGGGAGCGAATGGGCCGCCGGCCCCTACTTAACCTGCATGGTTTCCAGGTAACGGCTCAAATTGCTGATACGCAGCATTCTGTCCTGGATGTTGCCCTGGTTCATCTTAGCAAGGATCGGTCCCCAGACGGGCATCTCAGCCGAACCGTGCGATGAGATCTGCGTGCCGTTCTGGAGCACTGTTGCCACATGCGCGTCGGGATATTTTCCGTGATTGTTCCGGCCGAGCACGGTCAGGTCAGTCGGCGGCGTCCGTAGCGCGGGGGCAACGGGCCCCTGGCCCCTGCCGTCGACGCCATGGCATGGTGCACAGTAATTGGCGTACATTTGCTTGCCGCTGGTGGCCGCGGTCTTGGTCACTGGGATGGTTACTTTTGAGCTCGATTGCTCTGCATAGCTCGTGCCCACCGCAAATGTTGCGATCGCGGCGATAACTAAAAGACGTTTCAGCATAAGTTCCTCGGTTCTGGACTTTGTCGGGTTTGTTGAGTAGTGACAAACTCTTAGTCCGAAAGGGACTCTACTCCTTCCATGGTATAGCTGCGATGTGACGGCTGGCACAGTGCGCAATGCCTGTAAACACTGGCGAACCAATAGAGGAAAGGCTAGACTTTCATTGCATAATCCGCATTCACTTTCCACTTATCAATGCATTCTTAGATGAATCATGCACTTATCCTCATCCCTTGAGAATATGCGTCTCTTGTGGCTGCTTTAAGTTATAAGTTTTAGCCTCCCTGTGTATCTTACAAATCGTCGTAAACGGCTACTTGAAACCTGCGATTCGAAGGTGGCCGCGAGGCCAGCCAACTAATGCCCCGTTTAGGGGAGCGTCTGAATAAGCCTTCGCCATTGCCTCAGGTGCTAAAGAGGCTGCGGAAAGAGGCATGATCTGTGCGGATTTTAGAGTTAAGAACCCGCAGGGGCTAAAGCCCATCATGGATTTGATTGGCTTTATCGGCATGCGACCCCGACCCAGAGGGTTCCCCGGTACCCCGGTCATGCCCTGATACGAAGCCTTCAAAAAAGCGCCCCATGAAGAGCGCCTGGGCGGCCCGCACGCGCTCGAATGGCGACCGGCCTATAATGAAGCATGGCGAGTGTCCGGCAGCCCATTCCGGCTGATGCTCAAGTCCCAGCCCCGTCGACGGCGGCGGAAACACCTGCGGCTGCGCCCGAGTCGGAGGCCGCCCAAATCCAGCGCGCCATCGATATCCGCTTTGAAGGCCTCCTCCGCCACGTCCAGGCAAACCGGCCCAGTGAAGATGTCTCCCTGATCCGCAAGGCCTGGGAATTCTGCGTCAAGCACCACGCGGGGCAAATGCGGGCTTCTGGGGAACCGTACATCATCCACCCGCTCGAAGTAGCCGAAGTGCTGGCCGAGATGAAGATGGACGCCACGGCCATCGCCGCCGGGCTGCTGCACGATTCCGTGGAAGACACACCGGCGACCAACGAGGAAATCGCCGCCGGGTTTGGGGACCAGGTGGCGCACATTGTCGAGGGTGTCACCAAAATCGACAAGATCCAGTTTGCCAATCGCGAAGACCGCCAGGCGGAAAACGTTCGCAAGATGCTGCTGGCCATGGTCTCCGACATTCGCGTGGTGCTTATCAAGCTGGCCGACCGGCTGCACAACATGCGCACCCTGGAACACCTCAAGCCCGATCGCCAGGAAGCCATTGCCCGCGAGACCCAGGAGATTTACGCGCCGCTTGCCCACCGCCTGGGCATGGGCAAGGTGCGCGGCGAGTTGGAAGACCTGGCCTTCCGCTACACTGACCCGGTGAGCTACGAGAAGGTGGCCGCCGCGGTCGAGGCCCGCCGCATCGAGGGCGAGCAATTCCTGCGCGGCGTGGAAGACACCCTGGTAGAGCAGTTGCGGGAGAACAACATTGAGGCGCGGGTGGAGTGGCGCATCAAGCGGCTCTACTCCATCTTTCAAAAGATTGAGCGGTCGAAAGTCTCCTTCGACCAGGTCTACGATCTGCTGGCCATCCGCGTGATTACGCCGGACGTGGCTGCCTGTTACGCCGTCTTTGGGCTTATCCACACGCTTTGGCGTCCCGTTCCCGGCCGCATCAAGGATTTCATCGCGATTCCCCGCGCGAACCGCTATCAATCTCTCCACACGACGGTGATGGGCGCCAGCGGCCACCAATTTGAGGTGCAGATCCGGACCGAAGAGATGCACCGCATTGCCGAGGAAGGCATTGCGGCGCACTGGAAGTACAAGTCTCCGGGAAGCACGGTTACGGCCCGCGACGAAGAGCGCCTGAACTGGATCAGGCAGTTGGTCGAGTGGCAGAAGGAGATGACCGACCCCAACGAGTTCCTCTCGAGCCTGAAGATGGACCTCTATCCCGACCAGGTCTACACCTTCACGCCCAAGGGGAAAGTGGTGGTGGTGCCCGCCGACGGGACGCCGGTCGATTTTGCCTACACCATCCACACGGAAGTGGGCCACACCTGCGTGGGCGCCAAGGTGAACAGCCGCATGGTTCCGCTGCGCACCAAGCTGCGGACGGGTGACATTGTCGAAATTGTCACGCAGAAAGACCATAAGCCGAGCCGGGACTGGTTGACTTTCGTCAAAAGCCCTCGCGCCCGCAACAAGATCAAGCACTGGCTGAATGAAGACCAGCGCCGCCGCGCGGTGGATATTGGCCGCAAGCTGCTGGAACGCGAGGCACGCAAGTTCAAGGTGCCGATGAGTCAGATCGACGACCAGGATCTTGGTCGCATTGCCGGCGAGTATGGGGTGGCCACAGCCGCCGACCTGCTTGCGACACTCGGCCTGGGCAAGCACACCGCGCACCAGATTCTCACCAAGCTGGCGCCAGGTTTTGCCACCCCCAGCGAAGCCGAGTCTACACCGGAGACGAAGCCCGGAAGCGGCGAAGCGGGGATGTCGGACGCGGTTAGGAAGCTGCATCTGACCGGGTCCGACTCGCTGCAGGTGGAGGGGCAGAACGACCTGCTGGTCTACCGCGCGCGCTGTTGCAATCCGATTCGCGGCGAAGAGATCATCGGCTACGTTACTCGCGGCAAGGGGGTTGCGGTGCATGCGCGCAGTTGTCCGAACGTGCAGAACCTGCTGTATGAGAGTGATCGGCGCATTGCAGTGGAGTGGTCGCGGGTGGGCGATCAGCAGGCGGGGAAGCCGCAGCGCTATCCGGTGAAGATTACCGTCTTCTGCGACGATCGAACCGGAATGTTGAAGGAGCTGACGGCCGTGATTTCAGAGGACAACACGAACATTCGCGGGGTGGAGATTCACCAGGATGAGAGCGGTGAGGCGATTGTGGAGTTTGTGGTGGAGGCCAAGGATCTGCACCATCTGAACCGGATGGTGCTGGCGATTCGGCGGGTGGCCGGCGTGCGGGCCGTGCAGCGGACGCAAAAGCTGTGAGGTGCATAGGACAGGTGGCAGGTTACCGATGACAGTTAAGAGCAGCAGAGGCTGATTCGATGTTCCCTGGGTCGGCGTCAGCAATGGCGCATGGTCTGAATGGCTCAGATTTCTGTTGGGCGCGATGCCACGCTGGGTCTTGCCTGGCAAATCTTGCTGGGCAGGGAGATCTCATGTCATTTGGACTGTATGCCGGCGGATTCGCGATTGTGATCGTCGGATTGGCCTATGTTGCGCATCTGATGCGCCTGCCTACGCAGTGGATCGCAGCGGGTGCGGTGGTGATGATCGGGGTTGGAATTCTGTCGGCGGTCAAGGCTACGCGGCAGAGGGACTCTTCCAGCTAGGGGCCAATCCCGTGATCTGTGCGGTTGCCTCGGTGCGTTACGATTCCCACATGACAGCGAAAGACCACGATTCGATTCTCGAAGGCGTTCACGTGCTCGACGGCGGCATGGCCACGGAGCTTGAACACCTGGGCGCGAATATCGACGGGCCGCTTTGGTCGGCGCATGTGCTGGAAGACTCCCCGGAGAAGATTGTCGCGGTGCATCGGGAGTATATTGCCGCAGGGGCGGATTGCATTGAGACGGCGAGCTACCAGGTATCGCGGATGGGGTATGCGGAATATGGGCTGGCGCCGGAGCGGGCGGATGCGGCGCTGCTGCGGTCTGTGGAGCTGGCGCGGGAGGCGGTGGCGGAGTTTCCCGATCGACGGGTGCTGGTGGCGGCTTCGCTGGGGCCGTATGGCGCTGCGCTGCATAATGGGGCGGAATACCACGGGAATTATGGGGTCGGCTTTGCGGAGCTGGTCGCGTTTCATCGGGCGCGGATTGAGGTGCTGGCGGGGGCTGGAGCCGATGTTCTGGCGTTTGAGACGCTGCCGTCGCTGGAAGAAGCGCGGGCCATCGGTGAAGCGCTCGCCCCGTGGCCGCAGCTGGCTGCCTGGTTCTGCTTTACCTGCAACGACGAGCGGCACGTGGCCCACGGCGAACTGCTCCGCGATTGTGCGGCGGTAGTCGCGCATTTTCCGCAGACACTTGCCATCGGCGTGAATTGCACGCATCCGGCGCTGATGCCGGCGCTCATCGGCGAACTGCGCAAGGCTTCAGACAAGCCAGTCGTCGTCTATCCCAACTCAGGCGAAGGATGGGACGCCGTCGCCCGCTGCTGGACCGGCACGGGCGATCCAGCCAGCTTTGGGGCGCAGGCAGCAGAGTGGTTTGCAGCGGGCGCGCAAATTGTGGGCGGATGCTGTCGCACGCGACCGGCGCATATTCGGCTTGTAGCAGAGGCGGCCCCGCAAAGCTGACCTGCATCGTTACTTCCCGTGCCCTTCCTTCCCACCCATGCGCCGGAAAAGAGGCGCGAGGATGGGGCACGGAGCATTTGCGCCTACCGGCTGCCCAGCACGGACTTCGCAATCGTCGCCAACTGCATATTCGAAGTCCCCTCGTAAATCTTTCCGACCTTGGCGTCGCGGTAGTACTTCTCGGCAGGGTAATCGCGGACAAAGCCGTTGCCGCCGAAGACTTCTACACTTTGGCTGGCTACGCGCTCGGCTACCTGGGATGCAAAAAGCTTGGTCATGGCGGCTTCCTTGACGTAGGGCTGTTTTGCGTCTTTCAGGCGGGCCGCGTTGTAGACCATCAGCTTGACCGCTTCAATTTCGGTGGCCATCTGGGCCAGGGTGAACTGGACAGCCTGGAACTCGGCGATGGGCTTGCCGAACTGTCGCCGTTCCTTGGCATATTTGGCGGCGTGGCCCCATGCGCCTTCGGCCAGGCCGAGCATTTGCGCGCCGATGCCGATGCGGCCTTCGTTGAGTGTTTCGATGGCGATTTTGTAGCCCTTGCCGGGGTCGCCGAGCAGGTTTTCGGCGGCTACAAAGCAATCTTCGAAGACCAGCTCGCAGGTGCTGCTGGCGCGGATGCCGAGCTTGTCTTCCTTGTGTCCGATTGTGAACCCCGGCGTTCCCTTTTCGACGAGGAAGGCGGTGATGCCCTTGTAGCCCGCCGTGGGGTCAAGGGTGGCAAAGACGATGAACAGGCCGGCTTCGCGGGCGTTGGAGATCCAGAGCTTGCGGCCGGTGAGGCGGTAGCCTTCTTCGAATTTCTCGGCGCGGGTTTGGAGGCCGAAGGCGTCGGAGCCGGAGCCCGCCTCGCTGAGGGCGTAGGCGCCTACGGTGTCCGCGGCCAGGCGCGGAAGCCAGTGCTCTAACTGTGCGGGGTTGGCCCAGCGGCGCAGCGCGTTCACGACCAGCGTGTTGTGCACGTCCACCAGCACGGCTACAGCCGGGTCAACCATGGAGATGGCCTCGATGGCCAGCGCGGCATCGAAGAAATTGCCCTCAGCGCCGCCGAACTTTTCCGGCACCTCAATGCCCATCAGGCCAAGGTCGAAGAGCTGCTTGATCAGGCCGGGGGCGAACTGCTGGTCGGCGTCCATCTGGCGCACGTGGGGGCCGATTTTCTCTTCGGCAAACTGGCGGACAGTGGAAAAGAAGAAGCTCTCCTCTTCAGAAAGCTGGGTGAGAGGGGTACGTGTGGGATGCGCCAAGCCGGGAATGCCTCCGGCATCGGAGTTTATCAAAGTGCGCGGCGAGCATGTTCTGGGGTCTGTGTGCGACGCAGGGCGATCGCGTGAACGTCCCCTCGAACCCATTGTTCCCGCTCGCACCGCCGCTACGGGGCCAATTTCTTATCGCTGGCCTGTTTTCCCCACGCTGAAGCGCGGGGCTAACAAACGTTGCGTCTACGGCCCGATAGAAATCGGAACCGCTCTGGTCAACAATTTGGATTCATGCGATTGCTTTGGTGCGGGACGTGAGTGCGAGGCGGCTTTATGAAAAAAGCCGCCTCGCTCGCTTTTGGGGAAGAGACCGCCCAGAGACCGGCCTCAGTCGATCCGTCTAGCGTGGATGCCGTCCGCCACCGCCGCGGCTTCCGCGGTACCCTGGAAGGGCGTGCTCCTGGGTCGCCTCGTGATCGGCATGGCCTTCATTCCCCCTGCCGTCGCGCGCCTCGTTGCCCTGGAAGTGGTTGAACCGCTCAGCTCCACGACCGGGAAGCGGCCCGTTATATCCATGGCGGGGATCGAAGCGGTTGTCCACGTGGCCATAGAAACCGTGGCGTCCGTGAAACCACGGTCCGGCACCGATGAAGAATCCACCCTCGAACCAGTCCGGCCCATAGTAGCCGTAAGGCGAGCAGTCGTACGGAGCGTAGTCAAAGTACCCATAGGGGCAAACCGGAGCCACCCCAAGATTGACCACCACCTGTGCGGTTCCCACGGATGGGACAGCAAGCAGAGCAATTGCCAACGCGGAAAACGCCAAAACCTTACCGTAAGCCATAGTTTTCTCCTAGATCCGGTTAGAATCCTGGCAGGTGCGGGGGGTTGCATGCCGGTTTGGCGATGAAGGCGGACGCGGCTTGCTACAGCCAGGATTTCGCGCTTGGGACGCCCACCAGCGCCAGCGCCGACGTGCCTTTGCATGGCGCAACAAACCCGGTGGCGCGACTTGCGATTGTGAGCTTTTCATGCCGCAGCAACTTGCGAATCTGCCCGCGCGCATGCTCCGCCCAGGGGCCGGACTGGTCAAGCCTGACATAGACCTGCCAGTGCCTCAGGGCCTTGCGGCGCTCATTCTTCCGTTCATAGGCCAGGGCAAGGTTGTAGTGTGCATCGCCATAGCGAGGCGACAGCGCGACCGCCTGCTTATAGGCGGAAATGGACTCATCCGGGCGCTGCAACTCGTCCAGCACGTTGCCCAGATCGAAGAACGCCAGCACGTAGCTCGGGTCCACTACCGTAGCGCGACGGTATAGCTCTTCGGCACGGTTGAACTGGCGAAGATGGAAGTTGATGGTGCCCAGGTTGATGTAGGCCGCGGCATATTGCGGGTCGATGGCCATGATCTCTTCATAGAGCGCAATGGCCCGCTGCTTCTCGCCCGACTCCTCGGCCTGGACGGCGGCCAGAAACCGCTCCTGCACACCGCGGGGGCTCTTTGTGCCAGGGCGGCGCAGGGGCGAAGGCTCAAAGCCTGAAGAGGGATTGATGGCGGAGCCAATGCGCTCCAGCCGCTCGAAGTCGAACAGTAGCTGGCGGCGAATGGGGTCGACAATGAAGCCGCAGTGGCGGAACGCGAGGCGAGTGCCGGTCCGCACCAGGCAGGCCTCGAGCAGGGGGTTGTCCATGCCCACCACGGCCTTCATGGCCAGGATGGAACGCCGGATGGAAGCCGCGGGGACAGCCTCTTCGCGCAAAGCGCGCAGCGTGCGTAACTGGCCAAGATCCTGGAAGGAATAGATCTGCTGTTGTGGGATCAGTCCGGCTCGCTCCCAACCCTGCAACTGGGGGGAACTGATCTGCAAGATGCGCAACACGTCCTGACGGCTATAGCTGGTCACTCTTGAGGTCTCCCACATCTGGGTTCGGTAGGGCCCAGAGGCTTGAACTCGTGTTCTGAACCGGATCTCCCGGAGGCAAAGTACCTTTCTTGCTGCCCGGGCCCGGCTGTTGGAACAGTTACTGAGGAACCGCTCTTGCTGCGATTATGCCAAGAGTATGCGTGGATATTTGGTACGGAACTACCGCCGCAACAAAAAAATACGTGGATAACGAGTATCAGACTTGGTTCCATGTGCACTGGGCCACAAGCTGGGGCTCACATTTTTCCGCTCACACCTTCTGAACGCTCAGTCCGGCTCGCTCGGCGATCATGCGCGCCACGTGGCCGGGCCGGAAGAAGGTGTAGGTATCGAACTCAGCATAGCTGCCATCGCGCCCGCAGACTGTGAATTGCTGCGCGTTGCCGACGCGTTTCTGTTCAATGCGTGTGATCTGTTCCCAGCGCATGAAGAGCTCGTCCGGCTTTTTGCTTGTTCCCAGCAGAAAGTCGGCGCCCTTTTCATCGAGCTTTACTTTGGAATGCAGCATGCGCAGGCACCACTTGCACAGCGCCGGACTCGTGAGGCAAAACATTGCGCCGCCCAATCCCCACTGCAATGCCGCAAGCACCCGCATAAAGCTGATAGCGCTGAGCGGCATCAACAGCGAGATGGCCATCAGCATCATGCAAATGCCAAGAAAGACTGAGACGATGGCCACCACGAACGTCATCCAGCAGGCCAGCCGGCTGTTGTGGAGCAGGAGGGTTCTGGCGCGATGCGCGGCCATCTCCGCTGTGATTCCCGCGCTGCTCAAATCCGGTTGCATGGACTCAGTCGTGTTCATGACGAACTCCCGCAAGCTGCCGCCGAGGTCAGCCGCTTAACAGAATCGCGCCGTTTTGCCGCAGGGTGTGTCAGAGCCTTAGTGCATATTCGCTTGAATATCCGCCAGCACCTTCTGCGCTTCCGCGCCCATTCGGCGGGTGTAGGGGGTGGGGCCGTTGGCGGTGAGCGTTGCCGCCAACTGCGCGTGCGGCAGGGCGTCCTGGTAGCGATGCTCGCCGGCCAGGGCAATGGCCCACGCCATACTCGTTGCACCAATCCGCCGGTCTTTCGGGGAAACTTTGCCTTCCAGGATTCCCAGCAGCTCCCTGGCCATCGCTTCGCCCTCTTGAAACCGGCCGACGTCGGAATAGGCGCGAGAAAGATAGTAGAGCGGGGGGAACATGTCCGGGCTGTTGGCGGAGATTTTTCGCCACGCAGGCAGGGAGGACTCGAGGATGGGAATTGCCTCTTTGGACTGGCCAACCTTGGTCATGGCCCCGGCCAGCAGCGCCTGCACCATGAGGGTATTTTTCTTTTCCGGCCCGGAGCAGGCCTTGAGGCCGTCATAGGCCTGCTGAAAGAGCGGTATGGCCGCCCCCACCTGGTCTCGCGAGACGTTGAGATAGGCAAGGTCCTCGTACATCTGGGACTGGTCGCAGATGGCGTAGGGCTCGCCGTTGTAGATGTCGATGTCCTGCTGGATGAGTGTCGCCGCATCGTCGAGCCGGCCGCGCGCCTCGTAGTCCTCCGCCAACTGGTAGGTGGCATAGGCGGTTTCGCGCTGCGGCAGGTGGTACTGGTGGCTTTCCTGCACGGCCTGCTGCATGAGCTTGAGGTTGGCATCCGAGAGAAAGCCGTTTTTCTCAGTGTTGGCCGCGTAATAGATCTCGCTCCACACGCGTACGGAAGGCGCAACACCCGGCTTGCGCGAGAGGGCCAGCGCCTGGGTTGTGTCGGCCTTGCCCTCGTCCATGCGGCCCTTCTGGTAGGCGATGTCTCCGGAAAAGGCCTGAGCCTCAGCCTCTGCTCCGATGTCACCCGCAGCTTTGGCACTGGCAATGATTTGCGCAAACACTCGCTGTGCACTGTCGAGGTCGCCGTTTTCATACATCGATTCGGCAAGGCTCATCTGCGCCTCACGCAGGTCCGCGGGGTCCTTGATGTAGTCCGGCAGCAGCTTTACGCCGAGTTCAAGAAACTGCGGCACGGTGAACTCCTGCTTGCCCGTGTAGCTGGAGTTGGCCAGCTTGAACAGCCGGTACATGAAGGTCTGCATGCGCAGCGCCCGCTGGCCCTCGCGCACCGCCTGCTCCTGCCGCCATCCCGCATAAGCAGCGCTGCCAACCAAGGCGAGCACCAGCAGAGCTGCCGTGGCCACCGCTCCGCGATTGCGGCGGACAAACTTGCCCATCCGGTAAAGCGTGGTCTGGGGCCGCGCCAGCACCGGTCGTCCGGTCAAGTAGCGCTGAATGTCCTGGGCAAGCGGATCAATCGAGGGGTACCTGTCCCTGGGCCGCGGGCGCAGGCACTTTTGCACAATGGTGGCCAGATCGCCGCTGAGCACTTGCCGCAGCTTGCTTTCAGAGAGCCCGAGCCGCCCTGCCGCCTCAGCCGTCACGACGCTCGTGAGCCGCTCCGGCTCCTGCTCCTTGATGGCGCGCTCAATCATGGACGCGACCGACGAACGGCTGCCCGGCCGCGTGCCCGCCAGCAGCTCAAACAGAATCGCGCCGAGTGAATAGATGTCGCACGATGTGGTCACCGCCTCATTGCGCAACTGCTCCGGGCTGGCATACGCCGGGGTCGCCATCACCGTCGTAGTGAGGCGGCTGTCGATCTCGATCAGCTTGGACGTGCCGAAATCGAGCAGCTTCAGCGTTCCGTCGGGCGTGACCAGCATGTTGGATGGCTTGAGGTCGAGATGGACAATCAGGTTGCGATGGGCATAGGCAACCGCGTCGCACACCCGCAGGAAAAGCTGCAACCGCTCCGCAATCCCCAGCTTGTGCTCGTCGCAGTAGGTATCCAGATGAACCCCGTCCACATACTCCATCACCAGGTAGGGCTGGCCCTCATCGCTCAGACCCGCATCCAGCATGCGCGTGATGTTGGGGTGGTCAAGCGAGGCGAGAATGTGCTGTTCGCGATGAAAGCGCTCTACGAACCCCGGCCCGGCCGAGTGGGGCGCCAGCACTTTCAGCGCCGATCGCTGCAGCGCTCCACCGGCCATCCGCTCCACCAGGTAGACTGCGCCGATTCCGCCGGTGCCCAGGTGCCGCAGCAAGGTGTACGGTCCGATTCTGCTGCCGACTGCCGAATCTTGCGGCTTGGGTCTTTCCGGCTCTTCAATGTTGGCCGCATCGAAGATCTTCAACGCCCGGCTGCGCAGTTGCTCGTCTGGGCAGCGTTCCGACAGCACGCGATCACGATCGGCCTCGGGGGTCACTTCGGCAAGATGAAACAGCTCCTGCAGCAACTCCCAGTTGTCGGCGTCTTGGGTCATCACGTTCACTCCACGTTGGCGCGAAACATTGAGAAACTGCCTCAGAGCCAGAATTGACAGTCAGGATTGACGGGTGAAACGGGCGGAAGATTCCATGGAGAAGGATCAGTTCTGGTGCAGGCGCTCATACAACCATCCGCGCACAAAGCGCAGCTCCCGGTCCACCGTGGCCTTTGAGGTGCTCAGCAACTCCGCGGTCTCCTCGGCCGTAAAGCCCAGAAAGAAACGCAGCTCGAGCATGCGGCATTTCCGCGAATCGAGTTGTTCCAGATCTTCCAGCACCCGATCCAGGTCCATCATCTCCGCCGGCCGCGCGTCAATCCACGCCATGTCCGCATGCAGCGGCACGGGGAGACCGCCGTCGCGCTTTTGCCGCCCCTCAGAGCGCGCATGGTCCACCAGAACCCGGCGCATCAGGCGCGCGGAGAGGCTGTAAAAATGTTCGCGATCTTCAAAGCGCAGGCTTCGCTGCCGGATGAGCTTGAGAAACAGTTCGTTGACCACGCTGGTGGGCTGCAGCAGGTTCTCGGGCCGCTCTCCGCGGAACAGCGCTCCGGCAATCTGTCGCAACTGCGGATAGACCAGCTCGAACAGATGGTCGATCGCCGTGGGGTCGCCGGCCCTCCAGTCGCGGAGAAGTACCGTGATTTCGCCTACATCCGGCATCAAGCGCAGTCCTTGAGGGCAGTATAGACAATGCAGGTAGGCTTTGCGATTGGAATTCGCCCCCAACCGTGTTTGGTGGTATCGTCAAAATTATCCCGAAATCATAAATATCGGGGACCCTAAAAACCTCTCGCACCTGTCGGCGGCCGCAGTTCTCGATGGCTTTTGCGCCGAGCACCCCTTTGCATCCCCTGGCGAGGCACGCACACGTGTCTACCCATTGCTGTTCCGACTCGAACCACAAGAACGGGAGCAAACAAATGACCGAACCGCTCAAATTGACTGACGCCAGCCTGGTCCTGACCCTCGAAGAGATCGCCAACCTGGCCCAGGATGGCAACAAGCCGGCGGACACGCTGATGAACGTGGTAGCCCTGATCGCAGCGCGTTTCCACACCGACGCCTGCTCGGCATACTTGCTGGAGCCGGACCGCTCCAACCTTGTGCTGGCCGCCACCATCGGCCTTGATCCCAAGTGCATTGGAACGCTGCGCATGCCCATCCGCAAGGGACTGACCGGCCTGGTTGCCGAACAGGTGCTCGCTGTGGCTGTGGAAGAGGTAAGAACTCATCCCCGGTTTAAATTCTTCCCCGAGTCCGGGGAAGCCGAGTACCGGTCTTTTCTCGGCGTACCGCTGATTGACCGCGGCGTGCTGCAGGGCGTGCTGGTGGTCCAGACCAAAGCGCCCCGCGTCTTCAGCGAAGATGAGATTCGCATGCTCACCGAAGCAGCCAGCGAAGTGGCTCCCGTGGTCAGCGAGGCGCGCACGCTCGACCGCTTCATCGGCCCGACCCAGGAGCGCCTCTGGTCGCTGGCGCGCAACCTGTGGTGGAGCTGGGATCGCGCCAGTGTCAGCCTCTTTCGCGATCTGAACCCCGCCAAGTGGCGCAGTTCCAACCAGAACCCCATCTCCATGCTCCATGAAATTCCACTGGGGGAGATTGAGCAGCGGGCAACCGAGCTGGGCCTGCATAGCCGCATCAACTACTGTTATCGCCGCCAGCAGGAGTACCTGAACGCCGACCGCACCTGGGGCGCCACCAACGCGGGTGTTCTCCGTCCCCGCCCCGTGGCCTACTTTTCTGCCGAATTCGGCCTGCATGAGTCGCTGCCTATCTACTCCGGCGGCCTCGGCGTGCTTGCCGGAGACCACGTCAAGAGCGCCTCCGACCTGGACATTCCGCTGATCGGGATCGGCCTCTTCTACGGCCAGGGCTACTTCCTCCAGCGCCTCGATCAATCCGGATGGCAGCGGGAAGAGTATCTGCAGACCGACATCAACCAATCGCCCATGCAGCCGGCCATTGGAGCCAATGGGGAGCCGGTTGTCATCAACATCGACACCCGCGGCAGCTCGATGCGTGCCAAGGTCTGGCGGGTCAAGGTCGGCCGCATTGACCTGCTGCTGCTGGATTCCAATGTTCCCGGCAACGCTCCGGAAGACCTGGACACCACCTCGCGCCTGTACGGCGGCGACGCGCGCACCCGTATCCGCCAGGAACTGCTGCTCGGCGTGGGCGGCTTCAGAGCCCTGAAGGCCATGGGCATTTCGCCCGCGGTACTGCACCTGAATGAAGGCCACAGCGGCTTCGCGGTGCTTGAGGCCATTCGCAACCGGATGGAGGAAGAAGGGATCGATTTCTACACCGCTGCAAGCCAGATTCCCCGGGAAGTGGTCTTCACCACTCACACCCCCGTCCCGGCCGGTCACGATCGCTTCCATGGCGACCTGATTGAGGAGCACCTGGGGCCCCTGCGTGAGCTGCTTGGTCTTTCCCATGACGCCCTGATGGCTTATGGCCGCGAAAATCCCGACAACCACGGCGAGCAGTTCTGCATGACGGTTCTCGGCCTGAAGCTCTCCCGCCGCGTCAATGCCGTCTCCTCGCTGCACGGCGAGGTCTCGCGCGCCATGTGGAAGGGCCTCTACCCCGGCCGGTCGGAGGATGCGGTTCCTATTGGCCATATCACCAACGGGGTCCATGTGCCGTCGTGGCTGGCGCCGCAGATGTGCCGACTCTACGACCGCTACCTGGGCATTGACTGGCAGGTCAACAGCGGCGATCCTCGCACCTGGGAGGAGATTGAAAAAGTGGACGACGGCGAACTCTGGGAGACGCACCTCGCCCTAAAAATTCAACTGCTCGACTTCGTCCGCCGCCGCGCCCAGGAGCAGGCCAAACGCCGCGACGAGTCAAAGGAAACCATCGCCGCTCTCGGCAAGGTGCTCTCGCCCGACGCGCTGACCATCGGCTTCGCCCGCCGCTTTGCCACTTACAAGCGGGCCAACCTGCTGCTCGCCGACATTGAGCGGCTCGGCTCCATGGTCAACGACCCCAAGCGGCCGGTGCAGTTTCTGTTCGCAGGGAAGGCACATCCGCATGACGAGCCGGGCAAGCGAGTGCTGCAGCAGATTGCGCAGATGATGCGCGACTCAAAGTTCTCTCACAAATTTGTCTTCGTTGAGGACTACGACATCAACGTTGGCCGCTATCTTGTGCAGGGCGTGGACGTGTGGCTCAACAACCCGCGCCGCCCCCTGGAAGCCAGCGGCACCAGCGGGCAGAAGGTGGTGCTCAACGGCGGGCTGAATTTGTCGGTTCTGGACGGCTGGTGGGCGGAGGCCTATGACGGCCTGAACGGCTTCGCCATCGGCACCGGCCGCACCCATACCAACCTGGACGTGCACGACAGCCGGGACGGGGAGGACCTGTATCGCACGCTGCATGACGAGTTGATTCCGCTCTACTACCAACGCGATCGCGACGGGCTGCCGCTGGGCTGGATCAAGCGGATGAAGCGGACGATCAGGACGCTGGGCTGGCGGTTTAATGCCGACCGCATGGTGATGGACTACACGCTGAAGTGCTACATTCCGGCGGCGGGCGGAACCAGCAGCGAGATTCGGCCGCCGTCGTAGGGGGCGAGAAGCCCGGGCGCCCTGGTTCGCAAGCTGGACTATTTACACTCAAGAGGACCGAGCCTACAATGACTCGGAAAGCGTCTGCGGCTTTCAGTCTCACTGTATTAAGTTTGGTGAAAGAGCGTTTCCTTCCTGGCGACCGAAACGCAGATATGCGACTTCGCGGGCTACTTCGGCCAAGCTTAGACGTCTAACTCATAACGTACCAGGAGGGCAATGCGATGACTGGCAAACGGAAGGCACCCCTCGAGTACCGTTTTGAGATCGATGCATATACTCCAGAAACCATCCCCTTGGCGCGCCTGTCGCAGTATTTGGGAGACCTTGCTCGAATGATGGGCGAAAGCGCCAATGTTCACCTCGCGCGCGTCGAAAAAGGCAGCACTGTCCCGATAATTCGAGTGGATTGGGAAGCGGAGCCGAAAGTCCGCAGCAGGTTGCGCTCAGTCCAACTCAATGAGGGCCCTCTCGAAGCGCAGAAAGCCTACAAAGAGATCAACCGGAAACTCGTCCAAGACAACGCGAACGGCGCTTTGATCGCACCAGGCAAGTGCAGGCTAATCCAGTTCCCGGGGCGCGATGCCGCAAATCAACCAGAGTTCGGACCGATCCGACAAAGCGCCGCCTTCCAGGGTATCCCAATCAGAATTGGCGGCGAGCACGATCCAGTGCCGGTGCATCTGGAAGATGGCGAGGCCAAGCACATCGTCATGGCTCCGCGCCGGATTGCCAAACAACTTGGTCAATATTTGTTTACCTCGGTTGTACGAATTGAGGGCAAGGGTAAGTTTCTAAGAGATCGAAGCGGCGAATGGCTAATGCAGGACTTTTACGCGCAAAGCTTTGAGGTGCTGGGGGAGGGAGATATCAAGACCGACATTTCGCGTCTCAGGGCCATTGCTGCTGACTGGAAAGAGATGGAAGATCCGATTGGCGAACTCGCGGCTCTAAGGGGTGGGGGAAGGCCGCAATAATGGTGTCTGTCGATGCAGGGGTACTAAGTCTGCTGCTTTATCCGGGAGCTAGACCACCAGACGATCCAAATACGAAGAAGCCTGTCGAGAAAGCGCATGAGCGGATCGAACAACTCATCGACGACTTGCTTGCGGCGAAAGAGAGAATCATCATACCTGCCCCTGCACTCTCTGAATTTCTGGTACTCGCGGGCGAAAGTGCACCGCAGTACCTTTCAGAAATAGCGCTGCAATCCCATATCCATATTCTGCCGTTCGATCAAATGGCCGCCATCGAATTAGCCGCGATGGAGCTTCTTGCGCGCAAGAAGGGGAACAAGAGACACCCTCTCGACGCCACGACCGCATGGCAGAAAGTGAAAATTGATCGCCAAATTGTCGCGATCTCAAAGCTGCATCAAGTCAAGACAATCTACTCTGACGATAGCGATGTGAGGAATATCGCGGAAGAGGCAGGGATCAAAACCGTATCGACCTGGGAACTCAGCCTGCCTAAGAGCAAAACCCCACTGCTGGATGATTCAGGAGCACCCATTGCGATTTGAGCGCTCCTGAATCGGTTCAACTTGGCGGACATGGGTGATCTCGCGCAATTACCCGACTCGCTACCGCGCGAACGCCTCTTCTTCCACCTTCGCCGTCTCGATCAGCTTCACCGGATAGTACGCATTCCGCGTGTACTGCTTCACCATGCGGTTGGTATTGAAATAAGACCCGTTGAACGCAAGCGTAGTCCGCATCACGCGCGCCCACTTCTCGGGCGCATCCAGATAGAGCGGCACCACCGCTTTTTCAAGCTTTTCGTAGAGCGAAATCGCTTCGGCATCGTCGTTGACGCCGTCTTCAATAGCCCAGCCGGTTACGCCTTCAATGCAGCCCTCAATCCACCAGCCATCCAGAATCGACAGGCTGGGCACGCCGTTGAGCGCTGCCTTCATGCCGCTGGTACCGGAAGCCTCGTAAGGCCGCTTGGGGGTATTGACCCACACATCCACGCCGGCCGTCAGCAGCGCACCAAGGTCCCAGGCATAGTTTTCAAGGTAGATGACCTTGAGCAGGCTTCCGGAGACCTTGGCAGCGTCTTCAACCACGCGTTGAATGAGCGCCTTGCCGGGGTCATCCTGGGGATGCGCCTTGCCTGCGTAAATGATCTGCAAACCGCCGGCTTGATTGGCGATCTTTACCAGCCGCCCGGGGTCGGTGAACATCAGCGACGCACGCTTGTAGGTGGCCACGCGCCGGGCAAAGCCGAGGGTCAGCACCTTGGGATCGAGTACCGCCCCGGTCCGGGTCGCGATCTCTGCCAGCAGGTTTTCCTTGGCCCGCTCATGCGCTGAGAGAATGTCGTTCACTGGCAGGTCAATGCCGTTGCGCAGGTAAAGATTGTCGCGACGCCAGGAGGGAATATGCTCGTCGAGCATCTCCTGAATCGGCTCGGAGACCCAGGTGGGAGCATGGACGCCGTTGGTGATCGAATCGATGGGGAACTCGGGGAACATGGCCCGCGAAACAGTCGCGTGCTGCATGGCCACGCCGTTGGCATAGCGCGAGAACTTCAGCGCCAGAAGCGTCATGTTCAGCATTCCGTCGCGATAACAGCCCAGCTTTTCCAGGCGCGCGGTGCGATCTCCGCCCAGGATGCGAATGGTCTGCTCGGTAGAGAAGCGGTCGTGCCCCGCCGGGACGGGGGTGTGGGTGGTGAACACACACTTTTGACGGACCAGGGCGAGATCGGACTCAGTGGGCGCGCCCAGCGGACCACCGCCCAGTTCGCTCTCAATCAACGCCAGCGTCAGCAGCGCCGCGTGGCCTTCGTTCATGTGGTAGACGTTTACGCGGTGGCCCAGAGCATGCGCCATGCGGACGCCGCCCATGCCCAGCACAATCTCCTGCTGCAAGCGGTAGTTGGTGTCGCCGCCGTAGAGGTGGTCGGTCAGGCCGCGATCCCAGCCCGAGTTGCCGTCCACATCCGTGTCCAGCAGGTAGATCGGCACCACATGGCCGTAGCGGCCCTGAAGGTCATAGCGCCATGCGCGAACGTTGACGATGCGGTCTTCCACGCTGACCGTGATGCGCGCCGGCTCTTCCGTGCAAAAGTCGGCCGGATTCCAGGGCTGAACTTCTTCGCTTTGCACACCGCGGCTATCCAAATGCTGTTGGAAATACCCTTTGCGGTGGGCCAGCGTAAATGCCACCAGCGGAACGCCCTGGTCCGCCGCGGAACGCAGCGTGTCGCCCGCCAGCACTCCCAGGCCGCCAGAATAGGTCGGCATGGCCGGATTGATTGCGATCTCCATGGAAAAATAAGCCACCACACCCGCGGCGGGAAACGGCTCATAGGAAAACGGCTTGGATGATGTCTTTGGCATCTTGTTTGAATCTCCTCGGCGCTCTGGACCAGCAAAGCGGCGATCTGGGATGGATTTCCCCTGGGCCCATAGTCTAAAAAATATCGATTGTGGACTTCTCTGGGTTGATCTCCTGCAATTTTAACAAGAATCGCTGCGCAGAGCCTTGGCACAAACGGGCCATACGCGCTTCATCGGCAGCACGCGCTCATCCTGCGAACGGTGCGGGAGAGCATAATTCGATGCGGCGCACAATTCCTTGATTCCAATTGGGCAGCATAAAAATATCGGCCCCAAAATACAAATCTACCTCGGGACCGATGCCTGAATGTACTACAAGAAAGGGTTAGAAAACTTTAAACAAGCCTGTGCGCCCCGCCCGATGCCTGGCAGATGTGAATTTGTGGGACGATGCCAGTTTGGCCTGCATAGAGTTTACCAAGCTCCTCGACGAATGCAGCCGTCTGGCTTTGTTCCACCAGGTTGATGGTGCATCCGCCAAAGCCGCCGCCGGTCAGGCGGGCGCCGATCAGGCCCGGCAAATCCTGCGCCAGTTCCACCATTGCGTCGGCCTCGTCGCAACTGGCCTCAAAGTCTTTGCTGTAGCTCCAGTGGGCCTCTGCCATCAGCCGGCCCAGTTCAGCCAGATCGCCCTGGATGAGCGCCTCAGCCGCAGCAACAGTACGCAAGTTTTCAGTGATCACATGCCGCGCCCGCTTCAGTGCGTTGGGCGACATCTCGTGGCCCCACTTTTCCAGATCCTGGACCGTCGCGTCGCGCAGAAACTTTACGCCCGGCCGGTGGCTGGCAATCACCGCGCAGGCTGCCTCCACCTCCGCGCGGCGGCTGGTGTATTCGCCGCCGGTAATGGCGTGCTTGACCATGGTGTTGGCAATCACCAGCGCCACATGCTCCGGGATCGGCGCCAGCTTGAAGCTCAAGTCCCGGCAGTCCAGCAGCAGCGCGTGATCCTTGGCCCCGTTGGCGGAGATGAACTGGTCCATGATGCCGCAGTTGGCTCCTACAAACTCGTTTTCCGCTCTCTGGCAAAGCCGCGCCAGCACCGGCCCCGGATAGCTCACACCGATCAACCCGGTTACCGCCAGGGCCGTCGCCACCTCCACCGCGGCCGAGCTCGAAAGCCCGGACCCCAGCGGTACATCGCCCCACAGGCTCAGGCTGAAGCCGGGAATGGTGAGCCCCTGGCCGGCCAGAATTGAAATCACGCCGAGCGGGTAGTCGGTCCAGTGCTTGCCGGCCTTTACCGGCAGGTCCAGAGCGTCAAAGTACCGCACCTGGCCGTAATTCTCAGAGAAGATGGCGATTTTTCCGTCCACCCGCGGAGAGATACCCGCCAGCGTGGCAAAGTTGATGGCCGCCGGCATGACAAAGCCCTCGGCATAGTCCGTGTGTTCGCCAATCAGGTTTACGCGGCCAGGGGCAACGTAAATGGCCGGCTCGGCCTCAAAGCGGTCGGTGTGCAGCTTGCGGAAGACTTCAGGATCATGCATGTCGGTTCACGCTCAATTGGTGACGCTCAAAATGGTTTCAATCTCAACGGTCATGGCCCAGGTAAAGCTTTCTCCAGCCTTGAGTTCGCGCGACCACGGCCCGTTCACCGCCAGCGAATCCACGGGCGCCGTTGCCGGCTCCAGCGCCACGCAGACCTGCTTCGGTCCCGGCCGCTCCGGCCATCCGCCGTAGCAAATCCATAATCCCAGATAAGGCGTGGCCGCCGCATCAAACCCGACTTTGATGCGCACCCCGGCCCTGGGACGCTCCAGCGCACACCAGTTCTCTGTCGATTGCAACGGGCCGGTAAAGAGCTTGTCGCCGATGCCCGACTCCGCCGCCTGCGCCACGCTCATGTCGGTCGGGCGGCCATCGGCCAGTTTCGCGACCGGCCAGCTCACAGCGTCGCCGCCCTTGCCCAGGCGGCCGCCGCCCGAACCCTCAAGCCGCAGCGTCTCGATCGATTCCGGCAGCACGATCCGGTCGCCCGCCTCGGCTGCAAACAGCGGATGCGCCGCCCACGACCACGGCACCGCGAAGGCCCCCGTGTTCTTCAACACGTAATCGAGCCGCAGCAGCCATCCAGACCCGGTTTCCGTAAGCCGGGCTGTCCGTTCCAGTTCCAGAGGCAGCGAAAAACACTCGCCGGCCAAAATGACGGACTGTGCCCCATTCCCTGGTTCCTGTTCCCTGCTTTTCCACTCGACGCGCCACAAATCCCCATGATCCGGAACCTGGGCCGTCCCTGCATACGTTTCCAAAGTGCAGGCGGCTACCGAGGGCAGGCACTCATCCCAACCGCTGGCGTCCGCCTGATCAAAGCTCATCGTCTGCGTTCGGGGAGCGTAGGGCGCAAGGGGCGCTTGCAGCAGTTCGGTGTTCTTGATGCGGATGGATGCGATTTTTCCGCCTAAGTGAGGCAGAATTGTCACCGAGCACTCTCCGGCCCGCATGACAACGTTTTCTTTCTGCACCGCTTCAATCCCGCTCATCCAGCCCTATTCTCCAAAAACTTGCTCGCTTGCCGAGCTCAGCCGCTCCCATATCGTGTCCAGCCATTCCGCGTGCTCGGGCTTCATCAGCACAGAGCGCAGGCAGGTTACAAGCTCCATTCCAGGGGCCCTTTCCGGCTGAAACCAGAACAGCGGCAATTGTACAAGAGCCAAATGCAAATCTCTTGTGGCGCACGCCGCAAATATTGACTGCGCTGATTCTGAAGCCTGTTCCGCCCCCGCCGCCCTCCCCTTCCAGACCACAATATCCAGCTCCGGACCACCCTCGCGCAGCGCCTCAAACCGCCTATCCGCCCGTAAACGCCGGTCAAGATCAAGCGCCGCCGCGCGCCCACTCTTCAGGCCCCGCGCAAACTCGCCCCCCGGAACCAGCGGCAAAAGCTGTTGCGTGGCCCACAGCGCCACGGCTGCCGCCCCGGCCCGCGAGCACTCCAGGCTGATTTCGCCCAAATGCAGCTGCTTCGAGGTGAAATAGGTATACGGCGAATCGTGCTTGTAGAACCGCCCCACTGCCGGGTCTTTGAACAGCACGCACCCGCATCCATAGGGCTGAAGACCATGCTTGTGCGGGTCGATGACGAGGGAATCGGCCTCCGTCGTGGCCAGATAGGCCTGGCGCGCAGGCACTTCAAGGGAATCGGCGATGAGGCGGAAGTAGCCCCCGTAGGCTCCGTCCACATGCACCCGGAACCCGTACTTTTCCCTGAGCTTGAGCACTTCGTCGAGCGGATCGACGGCGCCAATCGCCGTCGTCCCCAGCGTCACCACCACGGTGCCCACGTCTCCCTTGCGCAGTTCTGCCTGCAAAGCTTCGAGGCTCATGCGGCCGCAGGCGTCGGCAGCGATTGCGGCGAAGTCCAACTTCAACACAGCGGAGATGCGGTGGTGGGTGTAGTGCGCCTGTTCTGACGCCACGATGCGCTTGCCGGGAGCGAGCTGGCCGGCGACCCAGAGCGCCTCCAGATTGGCCAAGGTTCCGCTGGAGGTGAGGTGGCCGAGATACTCGGTCCAGCCGAACATGGCCGCAATGCCGCGGACCGCCTCAATCTCCATTTCGGAGCTGGCCCGGCCGCCATCGCGCGCGTGGTTGTTGGGATTGATGGTCATGGCCAGCGCATAGGCCGCCCTGGCTACCGGATGGGGCGGTTTCAGCATCTGCCCGGCATAGAGGGGGTGAAAATAGGGGTAGTTGTCGCCGAGGCGGTGGGCCACGCTGCCCAGAACATCGGCCATTGCGGCCAGGCCTGATTCCGAGGTGCACGCGTTGGCAAACTCCGGCAACCCGGCAAACTCCGCAGCGAGAGCGTCGGTAGCGGTTCTCAGCAGCTCAGGTACGGGATCTTGCAGCATAGGTGTCCTTTTCTGGCATCCGCGGCGGTTTTCTGGGCCTTGCAGACAAAGGATAAGGTAAATCAAGGCACGCATGGGTGGTAGTGACGGTCGTAGTAACTGGGGTCGGCAATCGCTCGTCAAAATCGAAATGCACAACTGCCAGTCTGCGCAATTAAGATTCCACGCAGGCGGATTTGTAAACTGGGTGCGGAAAGAGTGCCGGGATTTGGACGGATTCCTTAAAGAACATTCTGCGGGGGCTGAAGCCCATGTTTATTTTCAGCCATTTGCGGCACGACTAAAGTCATGCCCTGTTACAAAGCCTTCAGGAGTCGACTCCCCACCGAGTTGCTCCGCAGCCTGTAACGTCGTGCCCTGCAACGGAGCTGCGGGGCGCACGATTTGTGGAACGCTGGTTTCAGCAGCCGTGCTCCTTTTCTGTGCGGCGTCGCTCCACGGTCAGACGGCTCCAGCGGCACCGGCGCAGGTGGAGCCGATTCAGCAGGGGCAGGTGATCAAGACGGACGTGAATGAGGTCTCCCTCGACCTGATCGTCCACGACAAGCACCACAACGCCATCCTCGACCTCAAGCCGGAAGACCTCCAGGTCACCGATGATGGGGTCCCGGTCAAGCTGAACGAGTTTCACCTGGTCAGCGGGCAGGCGGCAGCAAGCCGCGGCCATCTCGTCACGCTGCTCTTCGATCCCTTTCTGGGCGTAACCGCCCTGAGCACGCGAATCGTCGCCGAGAAGATTCTGGGCGTACTCCCAACCACCGGTTACACATTCGCGGTGCTCGACCTCAAGGGCCGCCTGCGCCTGCTGCAGGGCTTTACCGGCGACCGGGCTGCGATCGATCAGGCCGTGCATACCGTCACCGAAAGCCAGCCCGTCGTTCTCAACTCGTCTCTGACCACCGCGCTGAACATCGTCCACGACGAGAAGGCCGACAAAGCCCGGACAGATGCCGTAGCCGTTGCCGAAAAGAACCTGATCGCGATTACCCAGACTGGCATCGACAGCGCGGGGCACCCGGTGGGGGTCGTCGACCGGGCCCAGGCGAAGACCCTGGCCGCCGCACTGCGCGATGCCCAGGCCATCAGCCAGGAGCAGCGCGGCAGGCTCTTTCTGTCGGGCCTGCTGGCGCTGGTCAAGTCGCAGGAAGCGCTCAGCGACAGAAAGACCATAATTTATTTCACTGAAAATCAGCAGCTTGACCCGGCCTCAAAGAAGATGCTCACCACGATTACCGCCGCAGCTGCCCGCGCCAGCGTCACCATCTACACCGTGGACATGGAGGCCATCAACAATGGCGGGCCGACGGACCAGGCCAATGCCATGATGAACGCGCAGGCCGCCGCGAACATCCCCAAACAGCAGTATGCCGAGCCCATCCATGGCACCGTAACCACTGCGGCAAACGGTAGCAACCAGGGCCCAGTGTGGACAGTGACGCAGGACATCGCCGTGATGACCGACTTCATGCGCAACGGCTTTGAAGACCTGACCAACCCCTTCGCGGACACGAAGAATCCCATGGCCGATCTGTCGAAGGCCACGGGCGGGCTTTACATCGACGCGCAGAACTCTACCAGGAAGCCATTGCAGCAGATGGTTCAGGACTTGAGCACCTTCTACCAGGCCTCGTACATTCCACCGTTCAAGGATTACGACGGAAAATTCCGCACTATTTCGGTAAAGCCCCTGCGCGCAGGTCTGAACATCCAGACCAAGTCAGGCTATTTTGCGCTGGCCGGCGGAGCAGCGGCTGGAACGGAGCCCTTCGAGGGGCCGCTGCTCAAGAGCCTTGCCGATGCCACTTTGCCTACCGACCTGAAGTTCCACGCGACGGTTCTGCGCTTTGGCGAGTTGCCGGACGGAAACACCAGCACCATTGCTGTGGAGCTGCCGCTGGCGGAGCTGGCGACGAAGCAGGATGCCCGCACCAATCTCTCGTCGGCACACGTCTCGATTGTGGCGCAGGTGAAGGACGAGAGCGGCACGGTGATGGAACACTACAGCGAGGACATTACCAAGAAGGGTGTTGCCGAGACGCTGGAGCGCGACCACGAAGCGACCATCTACCTGGGGCGGCACTTTATTTTGACTCCGGGCAAGTACGTCATGGAGGTTGCCGTCCTCGACCAGAACAGCGGCAAGGCTGGAGCGGAGCGAAGCGAGTTCGAGATTGCGCCTCAGACAAGCCCCGTGGCCCTGAGCGACATGGTGCTGGTGCGCAAGATGGAAGGCAGCCATGAGGAGGAAAACGATCCGCTGGAGCCGCTGCGATACGAGCACAAGAAGGTGACTCCCAACCTGATGGGTGAGTTGCCCCGGAATGACGGCAAAGTGTCGCTGTTCTTCATCCTCCACCCCGACCCGGCTTCCAGTGACGCAATGAAGCTGGAGATGCAACTGACCCACAACGGCAAGGCCGGCAAACGGATGCCGCTTATGGAAGAAGGCGGTATGAAGGCGGGTGTTCCCTATCTCGCCAGCATTGGAAGCCACGGGCTGGCTCCGGGAAACTATGAGGTCACCGCCTATCTGAGCCAGGGCGGCAAGGCCGCCGAGCAGTCGCAGCGATTCACCGTGGCAGGCACGGCAAAAGCTGAGGCAGCCGCACCGGACGCAAACTGGTTTGAAGGCGCATCGCTCAGCACCGGGTCCAGCGATCTGCCGGTCGGCCCCGCTCCCCAGCCTCCCAGCCAGCTGGCCATTACTGCAACTGCCAAGCCCGGCGCGGCTCCGGGGGCGCAGGACGCGCAGGCGCTGATTGAGGCCGCTCGCGACCGCGCCCTCGGCTATAACGATTCGCTGCCCAACTTCATTTGCACCGAGGTGACCGAGCGGTCGAGCGATGGGAACGGTGACGGCCACTGGAAGCTGGTGGACACGCTGGTGGAAGCGCTCAGCTATCGCGACAAGAGGGAAGCGCGCACCACGCTGGAGCTGAACGGCCTGCCGAGCGACCTGGACCGGCAGGCTTTGAAGGGCACCTTTTCAGCGGGAGAGTTTGGGGGCGTGCTGGAGGCGGTCTATCGCGAAGCTTCAAAAGCCGATTTCCAGTGGAAGGAAACCGATGATCTGAAGGGGGCGAGTATCGCGGTCTTCGACTATCGCGTCGATTCCGGCAATTCCACCTTTTCTGTCTCCGGGCCGAGCGGGCATCCGATGGTCGTTGGCTACAGTGGACAGGTGTTCATCGACACCGCCAACCACCGCACCCGGCGCGTGACCCTGGTTGCCGACGGCCTGCCCGCCGACTCCACAACCCACGACCTGCGGATGAGCGTGGACTACGATTATGTGGCCATCGGCGGGCTCAAATACCTGGTGCCGGTGAGCGCGCGGCTGGAGTTGAAGAAGGGCAAGATCGAGGAGCTCGTGAACACGATGGAGTTTCGGGACTACAAACGGTTCACAAGCCAATAATGCCCAGGAGTCCCTGGTTCCCCAGTCGCTGAGTCCCTAGTCCATGAGTCCCACTTCCCAGTTTTTAACTCCTTTAAAAGGCGCATTTTTGGGACGCCTGCCAAGAATTTCTGCACTGTTTTCCAGAGGGGGTGATACACTAGCCTCAGCGTTAGAACCGAACAGAGCAGCAGCAGCACTCGCCCCAACCAAGCAAGATTCTGCCAGTAGTCGCTCCGATTCCTCCAGCGCAATTCAATCCAGGAAACACGATCAAATGGAACAAGGTACTGTGAAGTGGTTTAATGATGCGAAAGGTTTTGGCTTCATTTCGCGTCAGAACGGCGAAGACGTCTTTGTGCACTACTCTGCAATCAACTCGAATGGTTTCAAGAGCCTGCAGGAAGGTCAAGCCGTGCAGTTCAACGTAGTGAAGGGCCCCAAGGGCTGGCAAGCTGCCGACGTGCAGCCGCTCTAACCCACAGGCCGGATTCCGGCAGAATCTAGCAAACACTTTTGAACCAACACAAAAGGGCTGGGGCCTCCCCGGCTCTTTTGCTGTTTTTGTGCTGTTTGTGTCAACATCCCACCCCGCCGCCAACCCACCCGCTTGCGCTACCATCCAGTCAAGGACTCGTCGTCACATCATGAAGCAAGGCACTGCCATCATCATCGGAGCGGGTCCGGCCGGCCTGACAGCCGCCATTGAACTGCAAAGGCAATCCGGAATCAAGCCCATCCTCATTGAGGCCAGCCACGATATCGGCGGCATCTCGCGCACCGTCCGCTACAAGGGCAACCGGATGGATATCGGCGGGCACCGGTTCTTCTCAAAGTCAGACCGCGTGATGCGCTGGTGGCTGGACCTGATGCCGGTGGAGGCGCATACTGAAGCCGGTTCCGGCGAGCTTGGCGGCCAACTCCGTTATCAGGGCCAGCAGCGTGACCTTCCCGCAGCCAGCACCGCACCCAACCCGGAGACCGAGGACCTGGTGATGCTGGTGCGCCAGCGCAAGAGCCGTATTTACTTCCTGCGCCGCTTTTTTGACTACCCCATCAGTCTTTCGGCGGCGACCTTTCGCAACCTGGGGCTAGCTCGAACCGTCCGCTGCGGGGTAAGCTACCTGCGCTCCGCCCTGCTGCCCCAGCGTGAAGAAAAATCGCTCGAAGACTTTATTATCAACCGCTTCGGCAAGCAGCTTTATCTCACCTTCTTCAAGTCGTACACCGAAAAGGTCTGGGGTGTGCCCTGCCACCAGATCAGTGCCGAGTGGGGCGCTCAACGCATCAAGGGACTCTCCCTCAAGGGTGTGGTCGTCCACTTCCTCAAGAAGACCTTCGGCCCGAAATCCTCCGGCGACATTGCCCAGAAGCAGACCGAGACCTCGCTGATCGAAAAATTCCTCTACCCCAAGCTCGGACCCGGTCAGCTTTGGGAACACGCCGCGGATCTCGTGCTCGCCGGCGGTGGCGAAATTCACTTCGGCATTCAGGTCGACCGCATCCACATCGACGGCGACACCATTCAGGCGATCGAGGGGGTTAACCTGGCCGGGGAACGCTTCACTTTTGCCGGCGACTATTTCTTCTCGACCATGCCCGTCCGCGACCTGGTCCGGGCGATTTCCCTCCCGCCGGCCCAAAGCGTCCCCCCCGCGGTCACTGAAGTCTCTGAAGGCCTGATGTACCGCGACTTCATCACCGTCGGGCTGTTGGCCGCGAAACTCGCCGTCAGGGAAAAGGACGGGGCGCCGCTCAAAGATAACTGGATTTATATCCAGGAGCCCGATGTCGTCGTGGGCCGCCTGCAGATCTTCAATAACTGGAGCCCCTGGCTGGTAAGCAACAGCGAAAAAGTCTGGATTGGGCTGGAATACTTCTGCAACGACACGGACGATCTGTGGAAGCTGTCCGACGACGAGATGTCCCGTTTCGCCATCGCCGAAATCGCCAAAATCGGCATCCTGAAAGCGGAAGAGGTCGAGGACTCGCATGTCGTTCGCGTTCCCAAGACCTATCCCGCCTACTTCGGCAGCTACGACCAGTTTGACGTCATCCGAAATTATCTTGACGGCTTTCACAATCTTTTCCTCGTTGGCCGCAACGGCATGCACAAATACAACAATCAGGACCACTCTATGCTCACGGCCATGACTGCGGTTGAAAACATAGTGAATGGGGTAACCACCAAAGACAATATCTGGGCCATCAACACCGAGATGGAGTATCACGAAGAAAAGGCGGCTGAGTAGCCGCCTTTCGCCTCAAATCTCAGGTTCTTCTACATCCCCTTTGCCGGTTAGCCATTCGGTTGCTTTGAGCTTTTGATTCACTTTCGCGTGGGTTGCGAGAAAGTGGATGACCGGCTTTACAGAGCCCAGCTCGGCGCATTGCCCAGAATTGCCGCTCCTGAAAACGCCACCGGGCCATCCCATTCCGGCACCACAAATCCGTGGTCCGGATGCACGCAGGCGCCGCTGCCGACGCGATGATGGTTCATCAAAGTCGATTCCACTTCGCGCAGAGCTTCGGCCTTCTCGTCGCGCGTCTGACGTTCCCAATACATGGCGAAACCCTGCCCGCAGACGCTGCACCGCGTCTCTACACTCTCGTTGCTGCTCTTCAAAAGTACCTGCATCCCAGACCCCGCTCTCCAGTTCTGTTGAACTATGAAGGTAACGTTAGTCTGATTACCGAAAACCGGACATTCCCTGTACTGGGTGTACCCATCGACCGTTCGCGGTAGTTTTCTATACCACCGTTGTGGGAGCGACAAACCGGTCGAAACGCAGATATTCTTTCGGCCGCGCCCATCCTTCAATTCAGGCGCCAGTATGCCCCGTTCAATACAGTGGCAAAGCTTACCCAGGCCAGGTAAGGCGCCATCAGCCACGCGGCTGGCGGCGACACCCGCGCAAACACCAGCGCGGTTGCCCCAATCGACGCCCACAGCACCACCACTTCCGCCAGCGCCGCGCCAATGGCATGCTGCTTGAAGAAGAGGAACGACCACAGAAAGTTCAGCGCCAGTTGCAGCAGGAACAGCACCAGCCCCCAGGTTCGCAGCGGCGATGGGGCGGCCAGTTCCACCCTCCATGCGGCGATGGCCATGAGCGCATAGAGCAGGGTCCACACCGGCCCGAACACCCAGTTGGGCGGAGCAATCGCCGGCCGCACCAGCGTCTGGTACCAGCCCGGAATTTCGCTCGCCGTCCACCGGCCGCTTACCCCGGCAACCCCGAAACAAAGCACCAGCCAAACACCCAGCCATACCCAGCGCATGCGTACCCCCCCGGTCTGAATACAGGATGCCACGCGAAGGCGGCAGGGGGCGAGGCGAAGCAGGCGAGAGCGCAAAAAAACGGATGCCGGCAGCGATGACCTCAAAGGGTGAAGTCGCTGTCCGGCATCAGGGGAGAACCAGGTTGTGATGAGCCCCGCCGCGTGCTCTTTGGCTACGTCCGGAACCCCATTGACTGCAATTTTCTGCTGGTGCTTGACCTCATCTCGTTTTTATCTGCGGGCCCTTCCAATTTGCCTGCGGAGTTCAAGCCTGCTCTTGTGACAACATTTGTTTCCAACCTATTGCATCGCCCATTTCGGGCAAGTGTTACAAAGCCCAGCTCGGTGCATGCCCCAAAATCGACGCTCCCGATGCCGCAACGGAACTTTTCCATTCTGGAACTAGAAACCCGCCGTTCGGATGCGCCTCTGACCCGCGCTGGTTGCGGTGTTGATGCCGCAATGTTGTTTGAATCTCCTTGAGAGCTTCCACCCGCTCGGCGCGGGACTGCCGGTCCCAGAACATCACGAATCCCTGCCCGCAGACGCAGCATTGAGTTTCTCCATTGCCATTGGTACTTTTGCAGAGAACCTGCATTCTTGCTGCCTCCGGGTGAGAAAAACTCTCAACCACGAAGACGACTTTACCCCTGGGAAAGCAGGAATGCCCATCCCCCTCAAGGCAATCCTGGCAGTCTTTTGCGCCACCAGCACCTGACCTCTTTGGGGGATGGCTGGCGCTCGCCACCGCGATTTAAGGTCTGGCCGCTCGACTTGACCCCCTTGGTGCTTCTATCCTTTAGCTGTTGGCCGCGCTCTTTGGCACCTTGCGGCCCCACAGGATCAACGACCCGCCATGAGCACGCAGACAATTGCCGTACACCTGCCCGATGGGGCCATTCGCGAAGTGCCCTCCGGCACAACACCCTTCGATATTGCCAACGCCATCTCCCCGCGCCTCGCTGCCGCCTGCGTGGTCGCCCGCATCACTCCGGTGGCCGCGCCGACCCAGCAAGGCCCTGCCGCCGACGGCCCGTCGGGCGAAGCGGCCATGTACGGCGCCGAAGACGGTGCCGCTCCGCGCCTGGTAGACCTCTCCACACCGCTGACGGCCGACACCCGTTTGGAACTCCTCAAAGAGTCGGACCCCGAAGCCCTCAAGGTGGTGCGCCACTCCGCTGCCCATGTGATGGCGACGGCTGTGCTCGAACTTTTTCCGGAGGTCAAGCTGGGCCATGGGCCGGCCACCGACGCCGGCTTCTTCTACGACTTTTATCGCCCCACCAACTTCACCCCGGAAGACCTGGCCGCCATTGAAGCGAAGATGAAGGAAGTGGTGGCGCGCGACGAGAAATTCAACCGCATCTACGAGCCGCGCGAGAAGGCTCTGGAAGAGTTCAACCGCGACGGCGACTTCATGAAGACCCACTTCGTGACCAAGTTCACTGAGCCTGGGTCGGAGGTCAGCTTCTACCAGAACGGCACCTTTGTTGACTTCTGCCGCGGACCGCATGTGCCTTCCACGGGCCGCGTCAAGGCGTTCAAGGTGCTGTCGCTGGCCGGGGCCTATTGGCTTGGAGACGAGAACAACCCCCAGTTGCAGCGCATCTATGGCACGGCTTTTTTCTCTCAAAAGGAGCTGGACGCCCACTTCGCGCGGCTGGAAGAGGCGGCCAAGCGCGACCATCGCGTGTTGGGCAAGCAGCTTGACCTGTTCAGCATTCAGGAACTTGCCGGCCCCGGCCTTGTCTTCTGGCACCCCAAGGGCGGCATCGTACGCAAGATCATGGAAGACTGGATGCGCGACGAATGCCTGCGCCGCGGCTACTCGCTGGTTTTTACGCCGCATGTGATGCGCCGCGAGTTGTGGACGGTGAGCGGTCACGAAGGCCACTACGCAGCAAACATGTATTCGCCCATGGAGCTGGACGATGCGGAATACCGGCTGAAGCCGATGAATTGTCCGGGGCACATTCTGATCTACAAGAATTCGCCGAAGAGCTATCGGGATCTGCCGCAGCGCTATGCCGAGTTGGGGAATGTGTACCGCTACGAGCGCTCCGGAACCATGCATGGGCTGCTGCGGGTTCGCGGATTTACGCAGGACGATGCCCACATTTTCTGCATGCCCAGCCAGATTGAGGACGAGGTTGTGGCCTGCATCGACTTTGCCGAGTGCGTGCTGAAGACTTTCGGCTTCCATGAGTTCAAGGTCGAGCTTTCCACCTGGGATCCGAATGACCGCGCCAAGTACGCCGGTTCCGACGAGAACTGGGGACTTGCCGTCAGCGGACTGAAAAACGCATTGGATCGCAAAGGGATCAAATACACCCTGATCCCCGGCGAAGCCGCGTTCTACGGACCCAAGATCGACGTCAAGCTGGTGGATGTGCTGGGCCGGCTGTGGCAGTTGTCCACCGTGCAATTCGACTTCACCCTCCCCGCCCGTTTTGAGCTGGAATACGTAGGCGAAGACGGCGAGCGGCATCAGCCGGTCATGGTGCACCGCGCGCTGTTTGGATCGGTCGAGCGCTTCTTCGGCGTGCTCATCGAGCATTACGCGGGTGCGTTTCCGCTTTGGCTGGCTCCGGTGCAGGTGGGCCTTGTGCCCATCAGCGAACGGCACCACGCCTACGCCGCCAAGGTTGAGGCCGAGCTAAAAGCCGCCGGCTTGCGCGTTGAAACCGACGTCCGCAACGAAAAGATGAACGGCAAGATCCGCGACTTTGCCAATCTCAAGACGCCGTACATCCTGGTCTTCGGCGATAAGGAAGAAGCCGCCAACTCCGTCAGCGTGCGGACCCGCGCCAAAGGCGATCAGGGGTCGATTCCCCTCGCTGACTTCATCGCGAAGTGCAAGGAACTGGTGGCTACACAGTCGATGGAACTTTGACTGAAACCCCACATTCGAGGTTGCGATTGACGCCCAAGAGAGCGTAAAGCAATGCAAGATGCGGATAAATTCTTTTCGTATGTGCTTAAAGGATTGCGGCCAGCTCTCAAGCAGCATGGCTTCCGCCCTTCAAGCCAGAATTTTATCTCGGAATCGAGTGAGTGCTGGGCAATCATCAATCTCCAAAAGAGCCGCTGGTCGCAACCGGGCGAGAAGACCTTCTACGTGAACGTGGCCGTCACAGCCAAGCGACTGCTCGCTTTCGACGATGAGCCAGCAGACAAGCCGCCAGTTCATTGGAAGTGCATATGGAACATTCGCGCAGAGGTATTAGGGGATGAGCCAACGATTCAACAGTGGACCGTTCGAGATGAGCAGACCGCCAAGGATACGCTTGAGTATCTCAACAGATTGATTTGCGACTTTAACATTCCCCCTATGACACGCATGATGTCCGAAACTGCCCTTTTGCGTGGTTGGGCGGACGACCGGGATCTTGGCTATCAGCAGCTAAAAGCGAAATCCGTCTTGCTCGCGGCATCTGGAGATGTCTTAAGCCTTCGTGAAACACTGCAGTCTCTAAGAGAGGCGTTTGGATGCGGCGTTGTGGCGAACGGAGTTATAAACCATATAGAAAAATTGCGAATCAAGTTCCCGAAAGCAATGAGCGAAATTGATGATTGACGCAAACAAGAAATGCACACTTTGTTTCTCGGTCCCAGGAATCTCAAAGCCTAAAAAGCGTGGAGAAGCACAAGCCAATGAGGCGGATGCGCCCCTGGAGGCACTTTTGATCGACGGTCTCTCAAAAGGCGAACAAATCCCTCTATCCCCAGAATTCTGGAGCGAACTCAAGCAGGATGCTACTAAGATTCTAGCCAGGCGTAAGTAGCCTGACGATTATCTGGTCGAGGTTGCCCCTGCGGCAACCTCGACATTCCTCCGCTGCCTGGGGATGACGTGGCGCAAAGGGCGTCTGCCCCATAGCAGGCAGCTAAGCGTTCACCTGCATCCCCTCCACCGCCCCATACCCGTCCAGCATCGCCTCTGACAGCGTGGGATGGGCGTGGATCGTCGACATCATCTCCTCGACAGTGCCTTCCAGCTCCAGCACTGCAACCGCTTCGGCGATCATCTCCGTAGCGCCGGGGCCCAGGATGTGGACGCCTAGAATCTCTCCGTATTTGGCCTCGGAAACCACCTTCACAAAACCATCGTGGCTGCCCAGGATAGTGGCCTTGGAGTTCCCCGCAAACGGAAACTTGCCCACCTTGACCTCGTAGCCTTTTTCGCGCGCCTGGGCCTCGGTCAGGCCGACTGAGCCAATCTGCGGCTCGCAATAGGTGCATCCCGGCACACGGTCCTTGCGCACTGCACGGTAGGGGCTGCCGGCCATCTTCGCCACCGCAACCATCCCGCTCATCATCGCCACATGCGCCAGTTGCGGCAGCCCCGCCACAATGTCTCCAATGGCAAACACCCCGGGCTCGGCCGTCTCCTGCGCCCCATCCACCTTCACAAATCCGCGATCCAGCTCAATCCTGGTTTTCTCAATGCCCACGCCGGTCGTTCGTGGATAGCGTCCCACCCCGACCAGCACCTTCTCGGCTTCTTTCGCTTGAGTCTTCCCGTTGGCGTCGGTATAGGTGACCTTGACGCCGGTCTCGGTCTTCTCCACCGTCTCTACGCGCGCGCCGGTGTTCACGTCGATGCCGCGCTTCTTGAAAAGCCGGGTCAGTTCCTTGGAGACTTCTTCGTCTTCAACGGGCACGATGCGGGGAAGAAACTCGAGGATCGTGACTTCGGCGCCAAAGGTGCGGAAGATGGACGCGAACTCGACGCCCACTGCGCCCGCTCCGATCACGATGAGCGACTTGGGCGGCTGCTCGAGCGAGAGGATCTCGATGTTGGTGAGGATGCGGTCGTCGGGCTCCAGGCCCGGTAGCATCTTGGCCCCTGAGCCCGTGGCCAGAATCACGTTCTTCGACTTCACCTCGCTCAACTCTCCGGCCTTGTCCACCTGCAGGGTGTGGACGCCATCGGCCGCCGGCCCGGTCAGACGCCCATAGCCCTCAATGCGCGTCACCTTGTGCTTCTTCACCAGGAAATCCAGGCCCTTGGTGTGCTTGATGATGATTCCGTTCTTGCGCTGCTGGACGGCCGCCCAGTTCAAGGTTGGAGTGCCAAGGCCTTCGATGCCAAACTCCGTCGCATGCAGCATGTGGTCCCAGATTTCGGCATTGAACAGCAGCGCCTTGGTGGGCACGCAGCCCCAGTGGAGGCAGGTACCGCCGAGCTTGTCGGTCTGCTCGACGAGCGCCACTTTAAGTCCCAGCTCCGCGCCCCGAAAAGCCGCCGTGTATCCGCCAGGCCCGCCGCCGATAATCGCAACATCAAAAACTGTATCTGCCATCCGATTCTCCAATCCCGCCAAGGTACCGTCTTAGTTTAAATCTCCGGCTTTCGTGACTTGCTCTACTGCTACGGCTACGGTCTCGGTAGCGTCGCCAAAGTCTTCGATCCAATGTACCTTCGGCTCGCGGCGAAACCACGTTAGCTGCCGCTTGGCGTAGTTTCTGTGGCCCTGTTGGGCGGCTGTCATGGCAGCTTCAATAGTGGATGTGCCGGAGAGAACGGCCAGTGCCTGCCGGTAGCCCAGGGAGTCCAGCGCCTTGACTGGACCATAGCGATCGAAGAGTCCCCGCGTTTCCTCCACCAGGCCCTCCGCGAACATGGCAGCGCAGCGCTGGTTGAGGCGCTCGTAAAGGGCTTGGCGGGGCGGATTGAGGCCGATCCGCAGCAGCCGGAAGCCGGTCAAAGGGTCTTTTGCCTGGACTTGGATGACAAGGACGTCCGACATCGGTCTGCGCAGGGCCAGGCAAACCTCGACTGCTCGCATCAGCTTGGGCGCATCGTTGGCATGAATGCGCGCCGCCGACGCTGGGTCCATGCGCTCAAGGACCCGATGCAGCCATCCCTCCCCATGCCGTTCCCTGCTCCGAGCGAGCCGTTCCCGCAGTCCCTCTTGCCGCGCCGGCACCATCATTAGCCCCTCGGTCAGCGCGCGCAGATAGAGCCCTGTCCCGCCGGTCACAATCGGCAGCTTTCCCCGTGTGGAAATATCCCTGAGCGCCGCACGCGCCTGGCGGCTGTATTCGCCCGCGGTAAACGGCACATCCGGCGTGGTCACATCGATGAGATGATGCGGCGCCAGCGCGCGTTCCGCGAAAGTTGGCTTGGCCGTTCCCAATTCCATGCCGCGATACACGGCCACCGAATCGCAGCTCACAATTTCGCCGCCAAATCGCTCGGCCAAACGCAACGAAAGAGCCGTCTTCCCGCTCCCGGTGGGGCCTAGGATGACGACGGCCAATGCTGGGTCAGTCTGATGCAATGGGCTGCCGCACGCAGTGCTCACAGGCGCCACCAGCCCGGCGGGAGTATCCACTTGGGATTGGTTCGAAAGAGCCAGAAGGCCAGGATCGCCGCCGCCACCATCAGCAGCCCAATCACTTGGTTGCGGCGATAGGTGCGCGTCTGCACAGCCCGCCGCTGATTCTCAGCCTGCTCTTCGAAGTACGGCTTGATGCGGCGCTCAACCATTGGGTGTCATCCAGCCAATTGAAATACGCGGCGCATCTCATCGATTCCATGGTGCAACGATGGAATGAGGCTCTCGGGCCTTTGTGCATTCGCCCTGGTCAAGTCATAAAAGGTAGTGGAGGCCGATAAAACACTTCCATCCCAGTCATAGTGACGAAATTCCGCAACTTCCTTTTTGTAATCCTTATTTTCGTTCACTGAAACATTGTTCAGCGCCAGCAACCAGGTTTCAATATTGCGCCGGGGAATCAGCCGCGCGATTCGTTCGTTCTCGATACTAATATCTTTCACCCGCTGTTCATTGGACTTGTCCAGCGATTTATCCATCTTTCCAAGGCGCTGAGCGACCGTGCCGGTATCCGCGTCAACGACAGCAATCAGCCACGATTTTTTCCTTGCGTTCGCAATCCTATAAGCAAGGACTTCATTCGCAAACTCATTGATGACAAAGTCATATCCGCATCCTTTCGGTGAAATTTTCGGGCGGATGCCAGCGATTCCGCATTTATTCAGGTATCGTTTGGTAAATCTAAAGGTCAGATCGTCTTCGCAAAGGACAACCACCTCCGTCGGCTTATTCATTTTCCCAGCCTCGAGCAATTACCTCGGACGGCGGAAGCACACCTTCAAAATCAGTCTTGAATCTCGCCAGCGGCCGCACCTGTCCATTCTGTTCACGAACGAAATGAACGCCGTGATCCAGCGACCACCGGTTCAATATCTCGGGATGATGCGAAATAAGAATCAGCTGGCCTTTGTGATCGTCTACCGCGTCCTCAGCAGCCATCAGCCACGGTTGAATCTCGCGCAACGAGATGAAGTTATCCGGCTCGTCGAGAAAGACCGTGTGGCCCTTCGCGATGAGAAAATGAAGGACCATGTAGAGAGCAATTAAGCAACGCTGACCATCGGAGAGCTCATGCAGAGATAGAGTAAGCTTTTTTTGCGTTGGCGAAGCGAAATCCAAGCGTAGTTTAAACACGCCGTCGTCTTCGGAGGATAGTCGGAAGTTCAGAAAACCGGAGAGAACCTCGCGCATTGAGGAGCGAAGCGCATCCCTTCCTTCCGGGTCGGATTCATTCAGATGGCGATACCAGGATGCCATATACTCCAGTTCCCAATCAGGTGTGCTGAGAACGGAATCAGCGGTTTCTTCCATCTTGTCTTCATAGGCATCAATTTTGAAACAATGGACCCTATCCAGCCAATCGACAAACTGGCTCACAGAAGGATTCGGACCCGCCCAGAAATGCAACGATGATTCAGTCTTTTCTCGATTCTGCGGAATCGCCAGTGATTTCCCATCCACATAGGAGCGCATCTCCCCATCAACAAACTCAAAGACAAGCGCTCCATCCACGCTCAATTTTTCCATGTTCACGGATGGTGCATTGGTTTTTGGCGCATACACAATCTCTGCTCGGTAGGAAAATAGTCTCTCTTCAATCAGCGCCTCAATTTCGAATATCTGCAATGGCTTGTCATGCCATCGAGTTCGCGAGGATTGGGTGAATGGGATCTCGCCTCCTGCAAGAAAACTTTTTAGCTGCCGTATAACTTCCAGCAGCGACGACTTCCCACTCCCGTTCGCCCCGAGCAACAGTTGCTTCCGCTCCGGCTTGTACTCGAAGTTCACGAAGCAGCGGAAATTGTCGATATACAGGCGCTTCAGCATGGCAGGATTATACGTCGATTGCCCTCGCCGAACCCACCGGGTTTGACTTCCCACCCCTGGTTTGCTCAGATAACCTTTCAGCATCTGGCCAAATCAGCTGCATAGCGAGAGCGGGAAAGCACACAATGAAAGTCTTGATCTTTGGTTCCGGAGGCCGCGAGCACGCACTGGCCTGGGCGGTCAAACGCAGTGAAAAAGTTACTGAAATCGTCTGCGCCCCCGGCAACGGCGGCATCGCCGAGATAGCCCGATGCGTGCCCGTGGACATGAAAGACCTGTCCGCCATGGTCGCCGTGGCGCTGGCCGAGCAGCCCGGCCTGACCATCGTCGGCCCGGAGCTGCCTCTTTCCCTGGGCATCGTTGACGCCCTCCAGGAACACGGCTTGCGCGTCTTCGGGCCCACCCGCCAAGCCGCCATGCTGGAGTCGAGCAAGGGCTTCGCCAAGCGCTTTCTCCAGCGCCACAACATCCCCACGGCCAACTACGCCGTCTGTTCCACCGCCGAAGAACTTGAGAAGGCGGTCGAAATCTTCCATCCCCCCATCGTGGTCAAGGCGGACGGCCTGGCTGCCGGCAAGGGGGTGCTCATCTGCCAGTCCCGGCGCACCGCCGTTGAGGCCGCTCAAGGGCTCTTCAGCGGCACTCTGCTGGGCGAAGCGGAGCGCCAAGTGGTGCTTGAGGAGTTTCTGCTGGGCGATGAGATCAGCTTCCTCTGCCTCTCTGACGGCAAGCACGTCGCCCCGCTCGTTCCGGCGCAGGACCACAAGCGCATCGGCGAAGGCGACACCGGCCCCAATACCGGCGGCATGGGCGTCTATTCGACCGACACCCTGCTCGAACCCGGCATGAGGGAGTGGATTCTGCGCCACATTGCAGAGCCCACCATTCGCGGCATGGCTGACGAGGACACACCGTTCGTCGGCGTTCTCTACATTGGCCTGATGATGACCCCGCGCGGCCCGCAGGTGCTGGAATTCAACGCTCGTTTCGGCGACCCGGAGACACAGGCCATCCTGCTGCGGCTCGAATCCGACCTGGTGGAGGCCCTCGAAGCCTGCATCGACGGGGCTCTCGACCACATTGCCTTCCGCTGGTCCCAGGGCGCCTCGGCATGTGTCATCGCCAGTTCCGCCGGCTATCCGGGAAGTTACAAGACCGGTTTCGCCATCTCCGGGTTGAGCGCTGCCGGACGCGTTCCCGGGGTCCAGGTCTTCCACTCAGGCTCTGCGCGCGTCGGCAACCAGACGGTTACGGCGGGTGGGCGTGTGCTGGGCGTTACGGCTACAGGGGGTGCCCTTGAAGAAGCCTTGAACCGCGCCTACCAGGCCATGGCTGAGATTGAATTTGAAGGCATCTACTACCGCACCGACATTGGGCATCGAGCCTTGAAGAAGACACCATGATTCCTGGGAGATCTGCTTTTCAATCCGGCTCTGGAATAGTTTCGGTCCTGTTTTCAGTCTGCCGGCGAGGCAGCGGGAACAGCTCCGCCCTGCTTCTGAAAACACGACCGGCACAGCACCGGCCGCCCCTGTGTCGGCTTGAATGGAACCGTGGTTTCCTCGCCGCACTCCGAGCAAGTGGTCCGTGTCTCCGGACGCACCCTGGGACCGCCGCGCACACGCTTCGCCTTGCATTGCTTGCAGTGTTTGGGGTCGTTTTTGAATTGTTTATCGTGGAAGAATAACTGTTCGCCGGCTGTGAAAATAAACTCGGCGCCGCAATCGTTGCACTTCAAAACTCTGTCGCTGAACTCCATGGCCGGTTTCCCCAATGCAGGGAAATCGACTGAAATCGGCCATGAACCGAAGAAGCGTGCCGTTCCCGTTTCCCTGTCTTCGTACGAACGTCCACAACAAGGGCCCGGGCCGCAACAAGTTCAGCGGCAAATCTTTCATGCCCGTCCGCAATGACGGAAAGACATGACTTACGCAACCGTGCTACAAAAATGACGAATGATCGGTGATGCCTGAAACAAGAATTCGCAACCCGCCGCCCCAAGGCCAGTCTTACTTGCTTTCTCTCTCCGTCTTGCTTCGATCGGAGTTACCGGAGCGGCCCAGGTTACGAATGATTCAACACACTGCTTTGAAAAATCAAAAACCAGTCTGAATGGAACGACTAGTCTGCCTCTTTGCGAGCCTTTTTGCGATTCCGCTTGCGTGCCAATGCTGCCTTCACGCGACGCTTTTCACCGGGCTTCAGATAGTAGGAGTGACGCTTCACTTCCTTGATAATGTCCTCCTGCTGTACCTTCCGCTTAAACCGGCGTAGAGCATTTTCGAGCGGCTCGCCTTCTTGTACGCGAACCTCTGCCAAGAAATCCCACCTCCAAACCCGCCAAATGGCCTCTTTTATCTTAACGCAATTTGTGTTGTTTGGGGAGACGAATGACCACCTATCCTGCGTTGTCACACTCAGATAGCATGACTTCTCTGTCATCTTCCCCCGCTCCGAGGCCGCACTGTCCTGTTTCTGGACACTCGATCGGCGTCTAACTGGTGATGTAGCTCACTTCTCGCCGTTCCATCCCGAGCAGATGCCTTAAACTTGCCCTTGAAAGGCATTCCTGAAATGATTCGCACCTACCAGGGCCACACCCCACAGGTTCCCGACTCCTGCTACATCGATATCTCCGCCCAGCTCATTGGCGACGTCACCCTCGGCGAACACTCCTCCGTCTGGATGAATGCCGTCCTGCGCGGCGACGTCAACTCGATCCGAGTGGGCGCCAACTCCAACGTCCAGGACTGCTCAGTGCTGCACGGCCAGCGCAATCTCTACCCGGTCATCGTCGGCGACTGGGTGACTATCGGCCACAATGCCACAGTCCACGGCTGCATTGTGGAAGATGAGTGCCTGATCGGGATTGGCGCGCGCGTCCTGAACGATTGCCGCATCGGCGCCGGTTCAATCATCGCCGCCGGCTCCGTGGTTCCCGAACACACCGTGGTGGCGCCCCGCACGCTTTGGGCCGGCGTGCCCGCCAAGATGCGCCGTGAACTCTCCGACAAAGACCGCGCCCTCATTCTCGAATACGCCCAGAACTATCTGGACTACACCAGTTTCTATCTCGCTGAGGCCGGCAGGTAGTCCCAAAATGAAGTTTCGTTCATGGCACGGAAAGCAGCTCCGCTTTTGGTGTTCAATGGTTCTGTGAAAGACTTGAAGACAATGCTGCCCAATCGCCTGCTTACCGCCCTGTGCGTGCTGACAGTGGCCCTTGCGGCCAGTCCCAGCCTCAGCGCACAGGATGCACCCGCTGCGCTGCCGGATGCGCCTGAGCCTGCTGCCCCGGCACCGGTCACCCTCACCCACTCGCCTGTCGACATCCTCAAAGAGCAGGGCGCCATCTGGACCAGCCCGGCTCACGTCCACGACCACAATCTCGCGTTGCTGATTCCACTGGCGCTGGCCACCACTGTCGCCATTACCGCCGACCACCAGGCGATGTCTTCCTCAAAGCTCAACAACACATCGTTGAATAACCTCGCCAATACCGCCTCCAACGGGCTGCTCGGAGGTTTTGTGGTCGCGCCCGTCGCCATTTACGGCCTGGGCTACCTGCATCACGACGAGCATGCCAACGAAACCGGTATCCTGGCCGGCGAGGCGATGGTGAACAGCCTGATTGTCGATGAGGTGCTGAAGGCCGCCACCATGCGCGAGCGCCCCACCCTGGACGGCGCCAAGGGCAAATTCTTTCAGAAAAGCGTCGGGCTCGACTCCTCGTTCCCTTCCACCCACAGCATCATCGCCTGGTCTTCGGCCGCGGTCATCGCGTCGGAGTACCCGAGCCCGCTCATCCAGATTACCGCCTACGGACTGGCCACCGGCGTCAGCTTGACCCGTGTCCTGGGCAAGCAGCACTTTCCCTCCGACGTGTTGGTAGGCAGCGCCGTTGGTTGGATGGTTGGCCGCTATGTCTTCCACAGGCACCACAGGAACCTGGACTAAGAGCTTGTCCGCAAATCAGGTGAGCTGACCTCCTGGCCGGGGTCCCCTGCGAAAGGTCTTGTTCGCTGGGGTGGCAGATCGGCTGTCTTGTGCGCGGCGCGGCATTCCGAAGGCCGCACTTCCGGAAAGATAATGAAATCAAGCGCATCCGCCCGGTGGGCAACTTGCTGCCCCGCGTCTGGTTCTCACCCATACAGCAGGCCGAAGTCCGGGCCGCCGTTGGGAGACACACAATGGGCACAGCAATTTGCAACACGCTCGCGTTTGCGCCCTGGCACGGAATGCGGGAGTTTCGCCACGCCAGCCAAAACGAAATCATTTTTCTTGTACTGGCCGGCCTGGCGGTCCTGGTCCTGGTGGTCACAGCCGTTCAGCGGCGAAGGCGGCGCTGGTTCTAGAGTCTGCTCACGCTGTTAGGATGGCAACTTGTTTCTGAAACGTGGGTCATTACGGGTGCGGAGATGGGGCCCGGGAGCCCTGGCACTGCGGAGGTTATCCAAATGATTGCGCATATTCCGGCAATGCTGGAGATGGATATGTTGCGGTTTGGCGGGCGGGGCGCAGGTCTTGGCCTGATGCTTCTTGTGCTGGGAATCGTGTTTGCGGTGGGATGGGCGATCTCTCGCTCCGGTGTATCGGCCAGGAACTGAGATTGACGGCTATTTGCGGCGCGCGCGCCAGAACGACGACAGGCTCAGGTAGAGGAAGAGCACAACGATCGCGGCGGTAATCAGGAATGTACGGTGATCCGGGCCGTGCGCCCAACTGAGGCGCGTCTTCCACAACACTGGACCGAAGACGGCGACGGGCAGAAAGAAGAAAACGCCGGTGACTTCGAGCCATAGAATTCCGCCGACGCGGCGAAAGGGCTTGAGGAAGCCGCCCACACCGCGGGCCGCTCCGCGGGTCACCTTGCCGGCTGTCTTTCCCGCAGCGCGTGCCAGCTCCGGGTCAAACTGCCTGGCTGGCGCTGCCGTCTGGCCACCGGAGCTGGGCGTGCGAGCAGCCTGCGACTCGCCGGCCTGGGCTCCGGCAGCAACGCGCTGGCCCGCGATGCGTCCGGCGACGCGGAGGCCGATGCCGAGGGTGCGACCGATGGATTGCGGTTTCACTTCGTTCTGATGGTAACAGCGGGGCTTTACACTCTGCTTTGCACAGGTCGGGCCAGTTCCGGGTTGCTCTCCGGCGAAGTTGGAAGTAAGGTAAAGGAATCTTAAGCAGCAACCGGCGCTCAATCTGGCGCAGGCCGCCGTTCCAGAGAGTCCGGAGGTTTCCATGACATCGCGTCTGCGCGAACTGATTCAGCAACTGGGCGAGGCTATCCACGAGTCTGTCGTTGAAAGCGATCAGATTGCAAACGTGGTGCAGGATATCCGCAAGCACGGTTTCGACGTCCTCCTGATGCTGGAAGCCACCATTGGACTGAAAGAGGTCTCTGAGAAAGACGACGAAGAGGGCGTTCCCGCGGGCGTATCCGGTGCGGACGAGAGTGCGGACGGCCCCTTTTCGCAGACCGACCTGCATTTCCTCAAGTCTCTGCGGATTTCGGTCGAGGGCGAAGGCGAAAACGCTTCGGATTCAGACACCGATTAACGGTCGGCTGTTTGATCGGGAAAGGGCCCGGCAGCCTGAGTTTGCGGCTGGCCGGGGTGCTTGTTTGGCTGGGCCTGTTCCCTTCCGCCGTCGCCCAGTGCGCGGCACGGCTATACTTCCCAACATGATTCCAATCGGTTCTCACCCGGCCTGGCATCCGGTGTTCGAGACGCTTGCCTATGCGACGGGGTTTGCCGTGTACCGCTGGATGCGCGCGAGGCAGGGCGATATTGTGGCCGAGCCGCAGCGCTGGACGGTGCTGGCCGCTGCCGCCGTTGGCGCGCTGGTGGGCAGCCGCCTGCTGGGTCTCTCTGAGCAATGGCCCACGGTGGAACAGGCCTGGCGGTCCGGACGCATGCTGGAACTGCTGCTCTCTCCCGGTGGGAAGACCATTGTCGGAGGCCTGCTGGGCGGGTGGCTGGGCGTGGAGATTGTGAAGAAATTCAGCGGAATCAAGCGGAGAACGGGCGATCTGTTTGCGCTGCCACTGTGCGTGGGGATTGCGGCGGGGCGCGTAGGGTGCCTGATTGCAGGCCTGGCGGACGATACATACGGAAATCCGACCAAGCTACCATGGGCTGTGGATCTGGGCGACGGCATCGGGCGGCATCCGGTGCAGGTGTACGAGATTCTGTTTCTGATTTTGCTCGGGCTCTTTGTGAGTCGAAGGGCGAAGCTTCCCGAGGGCGCGCGCTTCCGAATTTTCATGGGCGGCTATCTGGCATGGAGGCTGGTGATTGATTTCCTCAAGCCGCAGCCGCTGATTCACGGACTGAACCTGATCCAATGGAGTTGCTTGGTGGGGATTCTATGCCTGATCCTGGGCGAAGTGACGGGGAGGCGCGGGCATGAAGATCTTCGGGCGTGAGCTGGTTGGATTCGCGAAGGCGCTGGTGGTGTTGATAGCGGTGCTGCTGGTGGCAGCCGGCATGTGCGGCCTGCAACTGGCAATCGGGAACGGCTCGTCGGGCAATTCGGACGCCGTCTTCGAGCCGCTGGGAATTTTGGAACTGATCGCAATGCTGGTCTCGGCGGTTGGGATCGTGGTGGTGCTACTGGCCTGGGGCGCACGAGGTCTCTATCGCCTGTCTCTCGCCGAGTCAAAGTCTGAAGCTGAGGAAACATCCCGCAACAGAGACCGTACGGAGAACGACAAATAGCAATAGAATTGTCAGATCCCGAAAGAGGCAACCATGACCGATCCAACTCCAAAGCGTTTTCCCTTCGCCAAGATCGTTATCGTCATGGCGGTCAGTTTCCTGGTCGGCCTTGGGCTGTGCGGTCTGGATATCGCATTGGGGTCGCACGGAATCGGAAAGACCGGTGAAGAGTTCAATGTTGGCCCGTTGGATGGCGTGTCCCTGCTGGTGATGGCTTTGTCCGCAGCGGGGCTGGTGCTCTCATTGATTGTCTGGGCGCTGGCGGCAATCATAGGAGGCATCGCTTCCAGCGGCAAAGACAAAAAGCTGTAGGCGAGCACTTGCAGGAAGTGTCACAATCCGGCGGCCAGAGGCAGCGAAGCAAATGCTACAAAACTACCTGAGAGTTCTCATGCTCGCGAACCGCACTGGAACGCGGCCGCCGAGAGAAAGGACGCCGGGATGCTCGAGAAAAAGCTGGTGACTTTGGTATCTGTGGCGGGGATTCTGGCGTGTGGCGCCTGCTTTCTGCCGCCGCTTCCGGAACATGTGCCTCCGCCGCCGCCGGTGCAACTGGAGATGCAGGGGATTCACCGGATTCATGTCGTCGCGGAGAACGCATCCCCGACGCATCACTAGATGCGGACAAGCTGGCAAGCTGGATTGCCGTCAGGACTCAAACCCAAGGAAGAGGCGAAAAACTGACCGCATTCAGCGGCCCGGGTGCACCAGACCAGGACGGTGAGCTTAAGGTGGAAGTGCTGAGCGAAAGCGCGACGCCGGGAACCGCAGTGGCGAAGAACGGCATGGTGGAGTGGAGATTTGCGCTGAGCGTAACCGCCGAACTGAGAAGCAGCACAGGAGTAACGATTTGGCGCGAGAGCGATGGGCATTACGAGTTCCGGCACTACGAAAAGCCCGGCGACGAGGCAGCAGCGTGGGCGGATAACGGCTTCAGCGACTGGTTGACGGTCGCGGTGGGAAATCGCGTGGCGTATCGGATGTTGAGTGACCGTTGATACAGTGAGTGCACACGGCGACATTGGAAGCGGGAGACGGATTTGAATCCTGAGCAAATGCGGAAGCGCATCAGTGCACCGGCAAAGTGGGTGATCGTGCTGACGGTGCTGTTGGTGTTGGAAGTCGCCGGCATCCTGGCTACGCCGGCCTTGACGCAGTGGTACGACACACAGTTCCACATTCCGCGCGGCGAAAACTGGGGCGAGTTCGGGATGGTGCTTTGGGAACTGCTGCTGGTTGCGGCGACTTCCCTGCTGTGGATCATCAGCTTCATCTGGTGGCTGGTGCGGGCGATTGCACGCAAAGCAAAAGCAGCACAGTAGTTGAGGAGCGAAGGAGAAGTACATGACTGAGAAACTGCGGCCTTATCTGTTTTATGACGTGGCCATTTCCATCTGCTCCACCTGCTACCGCCGCGTGGACGCGAAGATCGTGTTCGAAGACGGAAAGGTTCTGATGCTGAAGCGGTGTCCGCAGCATGGGCATGAGCGTGTTTTGGTGGCTGACGATGTGGAGTATTATCGGCGCGCGCGCGAGGTGTTTATCAAAACGCCGGAGCAGCCTATGGTCTATAACACGCCCCTGAAATATGGTTGCCCGTACGATTGCGGCCTGTGCCCGGACCACGAGCAGCATAGCTGTTTGACGCTTGTGGAGATATGCGATGCCTGCAACCTGACGTGTCCAATTTGCTATGCGGGCAGCGGGCAGCATCGCACCGAGTTCCGCTCGCTCGATCAGATCGCCGCCATGCTGGACTGCGTGGTGCGCAACGAGAAAGAGCCGGACGTGGTGCAAATCTCAGGGGGCGAGCCGACGCTGCATCCTGATTTCTTCCGTGTGCTGGAGATGTGCAAGGAGCGCCCCATCCGCCACTTGATGGTGAATACGAATGGGATCAGAATCGCGCAGGACGAGGAGTTCGCCAAGCGCCTCGCCGACTTTATGCCCCAGTTTGAAATCTATCTCCAGTTTGACTCGCTGCAACGCGAGCCGTTGATGCAGTTGCGCGGCGCGGATTTGCGCGGGATTCGGGAAAAAGCTTTGGAACGGCTGAACAAGTTAGGCATCTCCACCACACTGGTTGTAACTGTGGAGCGCGGCGTAAACGACGGTGAGTTAGGCACTATCATCGACTTTGCACTTACCCAGCCGGCAGTTAGAGGAGTTACCTTCCAACCGGTGCAGCAGGCGGGTCGGCTGAAGGGGTTTGACAGCGCCCAGCACCGGTTGACGCTGACGGAAGTGCGGCGCCGGATTCTCGAACAGACCAGCGTTTTCCGTCCTGAAGACCTGATTCCAGTCCCCTGCCATCCCGATGCGCTGGCCATGGCTTATGCGCTGAAGATGGGCGGCAAGACGATTCCGCTCACTGGAATGATTCCGCCGGAGGTGCTGATCGACGGCGCCAAGAACACTATCATTTATGAGCAGGAAAAAGGACTTCGCGACCACATCTTCAAGCTGTTTGCGACCAACCATTCACCGAGCTCGCAGGCTTCAACGCTGAAGGAGTTGCTGTGCTGCCTGCCAAAGGTACTTATCCCCAAAGACCTGGGATACAAGAATCTTTTCCGCATCCTAATTGTGCAGTTCATCGATGCGGAAGCCTTCGATGTACGTAGCGTGAAGAAGAGCTGCATCCACATCGCGCATCCTGACGGCAGGCGTCTGATTCCCTTTGACACCTTCAACATGTTCTATCGCGGCGAACTTGAAACAACGCGGCTGGCCGGTCTGCGCGAGCGGGAGATGGCCGCGGTGGTATAAGGTTGTCAGCCGCGGAGGGGCTTCCCATGTTGGTTCGCGTTGCAAGGGTGGTTGGCGTTGTGCTGTTCGTGGTCGCGTTCTTTCTGCCGGCGGTGCGCGTTGCAGGAACTGGCCCCGGCTCCGGCCCCGAGCCAGGCTACATTTGCGCGATGATGGCGATCGCCGCGACAGGTGCCGTTTTCCGCACGGGAGCATTGGACGCAAAGGATTTGTCGGGAGTCTTCACGCTCATTCCGAGCGGGTGGCTGAACCCTCTTCTGCTGGCGTATCTCGCCTTCCTGATATGGCCCAAGTTCGTGAAGACGCGACGAGTACTGGCAACGGGCGTTGTGCTTTGCCTTGTGGCGACGTGGGCGTTCTTCGCACTGGCACAGATGGTTCCGCTCGTGGGGCACTATCTGTGGGCTGCGGGGGCGTTGCTGATCGTGGCGGGGGAGATTGTACCGAAGCCCAAACAAGAATCGAACCCGACAAACGACAGCAATTGAAGCTGCCAGCCGCCGGGCCCTGTCTGTTAGCTCTTCAGCGCCACCCGAATATGGAGCTCCTTCAATTGCTGATCCGAGACTGTCGTCGGCGCATCGGCCATCAGGTCGATCGCCTTCGCCGTCTTGGGGAAGGCAATCACTTCGCGCAAGCTGGATACGCCGGCCAGCAGCATGACGATGCGATCCAGACCCAACGCAATTCCCCCGTGCGGCGGCGTGCCGTATTCCAGCGCGTCAAGGAAGAAGCCGAACCGAGCCTTGGCTTCCTCTTCACTGATGCCGAGCGACTGGAAGATCTGCTGCTGCACATCCTTGCGATGGATACGGATGGAGCCGGAGCCAAGCTCGAGGCCGTTCATGGCGAGGTCGTAGCAGTTGGCGCGGACGCTCGCCGGGTCGGTGAGCAAGTTTGCCATGTCCTTCTCGTGGGGCGCGGTAAAAGGGTGATGCGCGGGCATCCACTTCTGGGTCGGCAGGTCGTACTCGAACATGGGGAAGTCGACAATCCAAATTGGATTGAAGGCGCCTGAGCCGTCGATGGCCCCTGCGCCGTGGGCTGCAGCGGCATCGGCAACGGTGGTCTCGGTGACTTTGAAGGCCTTGTGACGGTCGGCGTACTTCTTCGCCAGCTCGGTGCGGAAGTTGCCGGCGGCGGAGTAGACATTGATTTCGCGTTCGGAGAGGCGGCCTTCAAACTTGGTGTCGCTGGCCTTGACGGGGTGCGCCGGGTCGCCGGCCACGATGATGACGAAGTCGGCTTCAGCCGCGCCAGCAAGTTCACGCACCTTGACCGCGCTCTCAGGAAAGCCTTTGGCCAGGCGCTTGAAGTCGTCAATGAACTTGGCGCCCTTCTTCTGGTCGAACATGGGGTGGTTGTCTTCGCGCTCCTTGCGGCTGAGTTCGCCGACACTGGGAATGCGCAGGGCCACCACCGGCAGTGCCGGGTCAATTTGCAGAGTGGCCAGAGCCTCATCGGTAAAGGCCGCACGCACGTCGGTCAGGCCGGGCAGCCGAAGGTCCGGCTTATCCGATCCAAACTGGCGCATGGAATCGTCATAAGTGATGCGCGGAAAAGGCGAAGGCAGCGTGACGCCTGCCGCACCAAAAGCCGCAACCAAAAACTGTTCCACCACGCCGAAAACCGTCTCCTGCCGCGGGAAGCTCATCTCCAGATCGATCTGCGTGAATTCGAGCTGGCGGTCGGCGCGCAGGTCCTCGTCGCGGAAGCAGCGGGCGACCTGAAAGTAGCGATCGAAGCCGGAGATCATGAGGATCTGCTTGAAGATCTGGGGCGACTGCGGCAGCGCGTAGAACTCGCCGGGATGGACACGGCTGGGGACGAGAAAGTCACGCGCGCCCTCGGGGGTGGACTTGGTGAGGATGGGGGTTTCGATCTCAAGAAAGCCCTGGGTGCTGAGCGACTCGCGAATGGCCAGCGTGATGTCGTGGCGCAGGCGGAAGTTGCGCTGCATCTCGGGGCGGCGCAGGTCGACGTAGCGGTATTTGAGGCGGACTTCTTCGTTCTGAATGGCTTCGTCGGAAGGCGAGAAGGGCGCGAGACGCGTGTCGTTCAGGACCAGCAACTGCGTGGCCTCAATCTCGATTTCGCCGGTGGGCATTTTGGGATTGATGGCGTCCTTATCGCGCAGGCGCACCATGCCGACGGCGGCAACGACGTATTCGGGGCGAACCTGCTCGCCCTTCAGGTGGCCGTCGGGGGTGAGCTCTTTGTCCAGCACGATCTGGGCGATGCCGGAGCGGTCGCGGAGGTCGAGGAAGATCAGGTTGCCGTGGTCGCGGCGGCGGTTGACCCAGCCCATCAAAACCACAGTTTGGCCGGCGTTGGCGGCGCGGAGGTC
>Ga0302278_10000171_pt1 | contig 84576 bp, 53 predicted proteins | sample III_Bog_N3_2_FD_194543 | JGI IMG/M metagenome (GOLD analysis project Ga0302278, IMG submission 194543) | Peat permafrost microbial communities from Stordalen Mire near Abisko, Sweden - III_Bog_N3_2 | ecosystem: Environmental > Terrestrial > Soil > Wetlands > Peat | place: Sweden: Abisko...
TCCTTGTATCTCATCGGCGAGGCGCTGGACCGGCTGGGACTCGCCCATGCCGGCGCCAGCGAACGGGGGCTGAATGAATGGGCGGGCGGACCCAAAGTTGCATAAGTATAAATCAACACCTCAACATTGCCGCTTATAACTTTCCTTCCGCGTTGACGATGAAGTCTTTAATCAGTAGTTTAGTTAAAGTTATGCCTTACGCTGACACGCTCCCAGTTCAACGAAAATTCGGGCAAACCACGCGACCCGATGCGTGGTGGATTCAACCCCTCCTCGTGTTTCTCGGTTTCTCCGCCTTCATCGTTTATTCGACTTGGGCGGGGGTGCAGGGGAAAAATTATTTTCTCACCGCCAACGGCCAGGATTATCTCTCGCCCTTTTACTCCCCGGAACTCTGGGGCCGGGCGGGCTACGCCTGGTTCGGCGCGAGCCAGCCGTCCTGGTGGCCGGCCTTCCTCGGTCATTTCTCGCCGGCCTTCCTGATCATGTGGATTCCCGCCGGGTTCCGGTTCACCTGTTATTACTATCGCGGCGCCTACTACAAGGCTTTTTGGCTGGACCCCGTCAACTGCGCCGTGGGCGAACCCCGCAAATCCTATCTCGGCGAACGCTTCTTCCCGCTGATCATCCAAAATGTCCACCGCTATTTCCTCTACCTGGCTCTGATCTTCATCGTGCTGCTCTCCCACGACGCCTGGAAGGGACTGTGGTTTACGGATGCGGCCGGCCAGTCGCACTTCGGCCTGGCCGTGGGCAGCCTCGTTCTGATTTTGAACGCCATTCTGCTGGGCAGCTACACGTTGGGTTGTCATTCCCTGCGCCATTTGACGGGCGGTTTCCTCGACGCCCCGTCCAAAGCCCCCACCTGCGCCAAGGCCTATTCCTGCGTGGGCTGCCTGAACAAACGGCACATGATGTGGGCCTGGTTCAGCCTCTTCTGGGTGGGCTTCACCGACCTCTACATCCGCCTGTGCGCGACGGGCGTCTGGCATGATTACCGCTTCTTTTAAACTGAAACCTGATTGAATTGTGGCTACGAATTACGAAACCTTTGAATACGACGTGATGGTGATCGGCGCGGGCGGGGCGGGACTGCGCGCGGCCATCGAGGCCTCCGCAGCCGGTGTGAAAGTGGGGCTCGTCTGCAAGTCATTGCTCGGCAAGGCCCACACCGTCATGGCCGAGGGCGGCATGGCGGCCGCCATGGGGAACGTGGATGACCGCGATAATTGGAAGGTGCATTTTGCCGACACCATGCGCGGCGGCCAGTATGTCAACAACTGGCGCATGGCCGAACTCCACGCCCAGGAATCGCCCGCGCGCGTGCATGAACTCGAAGCCTGGGGCGCGGTCTTTGACCGCACCAAGGACGGCAAAATCCTCCAGCGCAATTTCGGCGGCCATCGTTATCCCCGCCTGGCGCACGTCGGCGACCGCACCGGTCTCGAACTCATCCGCACCCTCCAGGATCACGGCATCCACCAGGGCATCAGCGTCCACATGGAATATACCATTGTCACGCTGCTCAAAAACGGCGGCCGCGTGGTCGGGGCGTTCGGTTACGACCGCGAGCGCGGCCGGTTTAAAATTTTCAAGGCCAAGGCTGTGGTGCTGTCCACCGGCGGGCTGGGCCGCGCCTACAAAATCACGAGCAATTCCTGGGAAGGCACCGGCGACGGCGTTTCCCTGGCCTACCAAGCCGGCGCCGAATTGTTGGACATGGAATTCATTCAGTTTCACCCCACGGGCATGGTCTGGCCCCCCAGCGTCATGGGCCTGTTGGTCACCGAAAGCGTCCGGGGCGAAGGCGGCGTGCTGCGCAACAAGGATGGCAAGCGCTTCATGTATGACGACATCCCCGACAATTACAAATCCCAGACCTCCACCGATCCCGAGGAGGGCTGGCGCTACACCCAGAGCGACAAAAATGCCCGCCGGCCGCCGGAACTGCTCACCCGCGACCACGTGGCCCGTTGCATCAACCGCGAGGTCAAGGCCGGCCGGGGCAGCCCGCATGGCGGCGTGTTTCTGGACATTGCCTGGATCAAGGAAAAAATCCCCAACGCGGCGGAACACATCAAAAAGAAACTGCCGAGCATGTATCACCAGTTCATGCAGCTCGCGAATCTGGACATCACCAAGGAACCCATGGAAGTGGGCCCCACCACGCACTACGCGATGGGCGGCATCCGCGTCAATGGCGAGACGCAGATGACCACCCTGCCGGGGTTGTTTGCGGCCGGTGAATGCGCCGCCGGCTTGCACGGGGCGAACCGTCTTGGCGGCAATTCCCTGTCCGATTTGCTCGTCTTTGGCAAACGCGCCGGGGAATTCGCGGCCATTTATGCCAAGGCGAATCCTGCGGCGACCGTCAACGAAGCTGAGATCGAGGCGGCGGCCCGGATGGCCGAGGAACCCTTTGATCGCGGAGCCCAGAGCGGCACCCAGGGCGAAGGCCCCTACCAAGTGCAATACGAATTGCAAAGCATGATGCAGGAACTCGTCGGCATCGTGCGGCGCGAGGATGAAATGAAGCGCGCGCTCGACGGCTTGGTCAAATTGAACGTCCGGGCGGCGAAAACCGTCGTTCACGGCCACCGCGAATACAACCCCGGCTGGCACACCGCGCTGGATTTGAAACACCTGCTGACCATTTCCGAGGCCATCACCCTGTCGGCGCTGGACCGCAAGGAAAGCCGGGGCGGCCATTTCCGCGAGGATTTCCCCAACAAAGACGCCGCCGCCGCCAAATATAACACCGTGATTTCCAAGGCGTCGGATGGTTCGATGCAATTGCGGCGCGAACCCGTTATCGAGCTGCCCGAACATTTGAAACAAGTGATTGAGGAGATGAAATGAACAAGACGGTAACTTTCAGATTATGGCGCGGCGACGCCACCGGCGGTAAACTCGTGGATTACACCACCGAAGTCTCCGAGGGCATGGTCGTGCTGGACGTCGTTCATAAAATTCAGGCCACCCAGGCCAACGACCTCGCCTGCCGCTGGAATTGCAAGGCCGGCAAGTGCGGCTCCTGTTCGGCCGAGATCAACGGCGTGCCCAAGCTCATGTGCATGACCCGCCTGGATCAAATCCCCATTGACAAGCCCGTCACCATCGAGCCCATGCGCGCCTTCCCCAGCCTGCGCGATCTGGTCACGGACGTTTCCTGGAATTTCCGCGTCAAAACCAAAATCAAAAAATTCAAACCGCGCGCCCCCGACGCCCCCGACGGCTCCTGGCGGATGCAGCAGGAAGACGTGGACCGCGTGCAGGAATTCCGCAAGTGCATCGAGTGCTTCCTGTGCCAGGACGTCTGCCATGTCCTGCGCGACCATCACAAGCACGATGAATTCATCGGCCCCCGTTTCCTCGTCTATACCGCCGCGCTGGAAATGCACCCCCTCGACACCGAGGACCGCCTGCCGGAATTGAAGCAGGCCCAGGGCATCGGTTTCTGCAACATCACCAAATGCTGCACCAAAGTCTGCCCCGAACACATCACCATCACCGACAACGCGATCATCCCGTTGAAGGAACGCGTGGTGGATGAATTCTACGACCCCTTCGGCTGGCTCTGGAAAAAGCTCCGGCCCAAAGCCTGAAACCGCCGGTGAGGCGGCGTGGCGCGGCGACGCCCTGATGGGCGCGAATGGGCCTGGTCGGCCGGGCCATTCCCCCTTCACCGAGGATGGGGGCGGGCACAAATGCCGCTTTACTTTTCTTGCGGGGTCTCCCTTTTCCGGCATCATGGGCAATAAATGGAACTGCGTCACCTGCGATATTTTGTGGCGGTAGCCGAGGCGCTGAATTTCACCCGGGCGGCGGCCCGTCTGCATCTGGCGCAACCGGCCTTGAGCCGTCAAGTCTCGGATTTGGAGGAGGAATTGGGCGTGGACTTGCTGACCCGCACTTCCCATGGCGTTTGGCTGACGGCGGAGGGGAAATTATTTCTGGCGGAGGCGCGCGAAATCCTCAAACGCGCGGAGGAATCGGTCACCAAAGTCCGCGCCCTGGCCCGCGGCGAGTTTGGGGAACTGCGGGTGGGATACGTCCCGCCGCTGGATTTGCACCTCCTGCCACGCGCGCTGGCGGAATTTCAAAAGACGACGCCGGGGGTGAAGGTGGTGCTGCAGGATTTGGGCAGTGACGAAATCTGCGACGACTTGCGCAGCGGAAAATTGCAGCTCGGCCTCATGATGCAGCCCAGTGAGGAAGCCACGGTGGGAATCGAATTCGAGGCGGTCGGTCGTTATCCCTTCTTCGTCGCGATGGCCGCCAGTCACGCTTTGACGCGGATGAAGGCCGTTGCGCTCGAAACGCTGGCGCAACAGCCGTTGGTGGTCCTGGACCGCCGGAGAAATTCTGAATTTCACCGGATCTTGAAACGCGTTTTGGCGCCGGTGCCGCCCAACATCGCCACGGAGTGTGACAGCGTCAATTCGCTCATCACCGAGGTGGGCGTGGGCAGGTGCGTGGCGGTGGTCAGCCAGCTTTTTAAAGAGGCGATTGGGAAGCGGCTGACGTATCGCCGGTTGGCCGATACGGAAGCCACCATGTGCATTGGCCTGGCGCGGGCCAAAAACGGCGACCGGCCCCCCGCCGGGGAAAAGCTTTGCGCCACCATCCGCAAGGTCGCCAAGCCGCTGGTTGAAATCAACGCCCGGTGATCCCGCCGGCGGAGCGCCGGTCGGTGACCGGCTTTTCGCGCGCGGTCCGGTCTGCGTTTCAGATTCCCTGCCGCTGCTTTCCCTCAATGTTCTCCGGGCCGTGTGCCCCCCACGGTGCTTTTGTGGGCTTTTGCATTCTGTCCATTCGGACTTAAAAATGGCCGCTCCCTCGCTCGATTTCTGATATTCACGAAAAGCATCGCCGCCAGAGAAAGGTGGTATTGGGTGCTTTCTAAGCTTGCTGGTAAGGTTGCTTCATGGTTGGCGAGCGCCAACGAAACAACAAAACAACGAAACAACAAAAAACTCAAATCGAAAGGAAAAGATCATGAATACGCAGTCATCAAATCAGCCGGCCGGCAACGGCAACGTCACCCGCGCCAAATCCAGCCGGGCCATCGTCCTGGTTCACGGCGGTTTTGTGGATGGTTCCGGCTGGGCGGGGGTTTACAAAATCCTGAAAGATCAGGGATACAATGTCCGCGTGGTTCAGAATGCCACCCAATCCCTGGCGGATGACGTCGCCACCACGAAAGCCGCCATTGACAGTCTGGACGGCGAGGTCGTGCTCGTCGGCCATTCGTATGGCGGCGTCGTGATTACCGAGGCGGGAACCCACCCCAAAGTCGCCGGCCTGGTTTACATCACGGCGTTTGCCCCCGACCGGGGGGAATCCGTGGCCTCGCTCATTGCGAACCCGCCGGCCGGCGCGCCGGTGCCGCCGATCCTGCCGCCCAAGGACGGTTATCTCTTCCTTGACCGGACCCAATTCGCCGCTGCCTTCGCGGCGGACGTTGACGCGGATACGGCCGCCTTCATGGCCGATTCGCAAGTGCCCTGGGGCGTGGCGGCCCTCGCCGGCGTCGTCACCGAACCGGCTTGGCGAAGCAAGCCGACCCACTATCTGGTGGCCACGGCGGACAAGATGATTCCCCCCCCGGCCCAGCGGGCGATGGCCGGCCGCGCCCAAGCGCGGGTGACGGAAGTTTCGGGCAGCCACGCCCTCTATGTTTCCCAGCCGGCGGCGGTGGCGGAATTCATCCGGCAGGCGGCTGACGCGGCGAATTAATCGTATCGAGTCAGTATGCCTTGCTCCTTCCTCGCCGGCGAAGTTCTCAAAGGGCTTCGCCGGTGATTTTTCATGCTTTTGGGGATGCCCGCCAAAAAGCCCCGAAGCTCAGCGGCGCGGGACGCGGGGTAGTGGCAGGGTTGAAGCGTTAAAATTTCTCGGCGTTCTTTATCGTTAAATATTTTCAAGCCGTTGTGCGGTGGGCGGTTACGTATCAATGCTTTCAACGCTTTTAACGCTTTTTAACGAATTTATGAAATGAGAATCGGCCCGCCGTCCCGCCCCCGCTCACTTCGACTGGCGCGAGCGTTTGCCCCGGGGCGTGGAGTGTTTGCGGTCGGCGTTGACCCGGCGCTCGGGGGAGCGCCCGGCGGATTGGCCGGGGGAATCCTTGAACTTGCGGATGGGGGCCACGGTCTTGGGCCGCGGTTTGGGCACCAACACGAGAGGACAGCCTTCGTAGCCAAAGGCCTTGCGCATTTCGCCGGCCAGATTTTTTTTGTAGGAATCAGAAAACAGTTCGTCGCGGTTGACGAAGAGCAAGAAGGTGGGGGGCGACTGCCGGACCTGCGTGGCGTAGAAGAATTTGAGGCGGTGGCCGGAGGCGCTGACGGGCTGGCGGCGTTCAACGGCGTCACGCAGGGTGCGATTGAGGAGGGCCGTGGGGATTTTCTGCTGCAATTGCGCGGCGACATAGCGCACGGCTTCGAGCAGCCGGTCCAGGTGGAAGCCGGATTTGGCCGAGGTGAAAATCACCGGGGCGTAATCGAGGAAAAAGAGTTTTTGCTGCACCCAGGAACCGAATTCGGTGAGTGTGGTCAGCATTTTGGGCTGGCCTTCGCGGCGGACTTTGTTCGTGCGTTTGACGATTTCGGCCTTGCGGGCGTCGAGCACTTCCTCCTCAAACAAATCCCATTTGTTGACCACCACGATGCAGGCCCGGCGTTCCTCGACGATTTTATCGGCGATCTTTTTGTCCTGTTCGAGAATCCCGGTCTCGGCGTCCAGCACCAGCACGGCGATGTCGCAGCGGGCGATGGATTCCACCGAGCGCTGGGCGCTGAAAAATTCCACGGAGTCATCCACGCGCCGGGCCTTGCGCAGGCCGGCGGTGTCAATCAATATATACTGCGACCGCACGCCGTCGGTCTCGACCTCGAAGGGGACGTCCACGGAATCGCGGGTGGTGCCGGGAATGGGCGAGACAATGACGCGGGCGGAATGGGTGAGGGCGTTGATGATGGAGGATTTGCCGACGTTGGGGCGGCCGACAATGGCGATTTTGAGGGGGCCGGGCGGGCGGCCCGCGGGCTTGGCATCGGCCTCGGTTTCGCCGGTATCGTCGTCGGCGGGCGGCGCGGCGGGCTCGGGGGCCGGAACGACCGGGGCGGGCGGCAGAAAGGCAAAGGCGGCGTCCATGAGGTTCTCGATGCCTTCGCCATGAATGGCGCTGACGGGGAGGAAGGTGGTGAAGCCGAGGGCGGCGAATTCATCGGCGTCCTTTTCGGCGCGGCTGGTGTCCACTTTGTTGACGGCCACGATAACGGGCTTGCCGCTCTGGCGCAGGCGGGCGGCGACTTCGCGGTCGAGGGGCACGACGCCTTCCTGGACGTTGACGACCAGAATGATGGCGGCGGCGGATTCAATGGCGATCTCGACCTGTTCGAACGCGGCCTGCGTGATGATGTCATGGGCGCGTTCGCCGCGCAGGAGGCCAATGCCGCCGGTGTCCACGAGCGTGTAGGGGCGGCCATGCCATTCGGCCTCCACACTGACGCGGTCGCGGGTGACGCCGGGCTGGTTGTGGACGATGGCAATGCGTTTGCCCACGATGCGGTTGAACAGGGCGGACTTCCCGACATTGGGGCGGCCGACGATGGCGATCAAATTTGACACCCCTGCATCATGCCGGATTGGCCGGACGGGCGAAAGGGGAAAAGCGGGCGGGGCCGGGGGAGGCGGGCCATGGCGACCGGCTCCAGCGTTCAGAGATGGATTGCCGCCGCCAGCCGGGCTTGCTAATCTTTCGCCATGAAAATTTTGAGCCTGGAGATTGAGGGGTATCGTTCCCTCAAACACATTGCCAGTTGGCAGCCTGGCGATCTGAATGTGTTGATCGGGCCCAATGGTTGTGGGAAAAGCAATCTCTTAAGGGTTTTTGAAATGCTGGCGGCCTCCGCGCAGGGAGGCCTGGCCAAGTTGATTCAAACCTGCGGCGGCATGGAGGCTTTGCAGGCGATTGTCGTCCGGGAAAACCGACCAACCCGAAGCGGTGAACTTTAATGAACCGCCGGCTTATTTGTTGGACCGGATTTACGTAGCGGCGACGGGGCGAAGCTACAAGAAGCGGGTTTATGGAGAAGAACTGTTTCGTGAACTGGATCCCCATGTGACCTACCAAAAATGCCCTCATTTTCGCAAACTGGCCGACGATCTGGAACAACTGGCCCGAACCGCTGGTTGTCGCCGCCCCGGTGAATAAGATGCGAACGACTTTTTTAAGTTCAAGCTGGTGAATTTTGGCGGGCGGTTCATGCTTGGGTGATGATTGATGCAACGACTGAGGGGCCTGCTGCCCCGGTGGATTTTCAGAAGAGCCGGCGGCGCAAGGGCGCCGGGCCGGACGCCTTGAAGCTGGACCGGTTGCCGCCGCATTCGCCGGAGGCCGAGCAGGGCGTGCTGGGGTGCGCGCTGCTCTCGCCCAACGAGTGCATCGGCGAATGCGTGGAAAAGCTCAAGGACGAGGGCCGCGAGACGTTTTACGATCTGCGGCACCAGACGATTTACGAGGAATTGGTGGACATGTTCAACACGCGGGAGCCCGTGGACCTCATCACCGTGCAGCAGCGGTTGAAGAACAAGCAACTGTTGGAGCAAGTCGGGGGCATCGCCTATCTTTCCCAGTTGCAGGATGCGGTCCCGAGTGCGGCCAACCTGAGTTATTACCTCGAGATCGTCAAAGAAAAGTATCTGCTGCGCAAGATGATCACCACCTGCACCGAGGTGGTGGGGCGCGTGTATGATTATGAGGGCGAGGTGGATGCGCTGATGGACGAGGTCGAGCGGGACGTCCTGCGCATCAGCGAATCACGCGGGCAGAGCAATGTGCTGGGGGTGAAGGACCTGGTGACCCGCGCCATCGGGACGATTGAACATTATTTCAACCGCAAGGGCGTGCTCAACGGGATCCCCACCGGGTTTGCGGATTTGGACCGGATGACGGACGGGCTGCACCACAGCGAAATGATCGTGATCGCGGCGCGGCCCTCGATGGGCAAGACGTCGCTGGCCATGAACATGGTCGAGAACATGGTGCTGGAGTCGAAGGTGCCGGTGGGGGTGTTCAGCCTGGAAATGAGCGCGGAGTCGCTGATTTTGCGCATGTTGTGCTCCATCGCGCGGGTGAACATGCGGAGCATCCGCGAGGGTTTCATGAACGAGGCGGATTTTCCGAAGATTTTGAACGCGGCCGGCCGGCTGGCGGGGGCACCCTTATTCATTGATGATACGGCCGGTTTGTCCATTTTACAGCTTCGCGCGCGGGCCCGGCGGATGTCCCAACAGCACGGCGTAAAGTTTTTCGTGATTGACTACCTGCAACTCCTGCATTCTACTGGCCGTCGTTCGCAAGAAAACCGACAGCAGGAAATCGCCGACATTTCCAGCGGGATCAAGGGTCTGGCCAAGGAATTGCGGGTGCCGGTGCTGGTGTTGAGCCAGTTGAACCGGGAGTTGGAGAAGGACAAGAGCCGCAAACCGCGCCTGTCGGATTTGCGCGAGTCCGGGGCGATCGAGCAGGACGCAGACGTGGTCGGTTTGTTATACAAACCCAATGCCGGCGAGGAAGACGACGCGCCGCCCGAGGAAATGGACGGGGTGCCGGTGAATTTGTTGATCGCCAAACAGCGGAACGGGCCGACGGGCGATGTTAATTTAACATTCTTAAAATCATATACGCGATTTGAAAGCGCAGCCAAAGTCAGTGACGAAGACATGCCTTCGGGCCGATAAGCGGATGAAATCCCTCTGCCGCCTGGTGGGCGCCTCCCTCCTGCTCGGCTGCGCCACGGCCGCGTGGGCGCAGGACGCCGGCCCGAAAATTGACCGGGTGGACATCAAGTTCATCGGGCCGGCCTCCGTGAGCGAGCAGTTTGTCCGCTCCAACATCCGGCTCAAGGCCGGCGATGTTTACCGCGTCAACCTCACCCAGGACGACGTCCATTCGCTCTACGGCACGGGTCAGTTTTACAACATCCGCATCTCCGCTGAGCTGGCGGATGACGGCGGCGTGGTGCTCACTTATACGGTGCAGGTCCGCCTGCGCGTGACGGAGATCCGGTTCGAGGGCGATAAAAAGGTGAAGGAGGCCAAGCTCCGCAAAAAACTCACCACCAAGGTCGGGGATGCGCTGGACGAGCAAAAACTGTTCACCCAGGCCCAGGACATGCAGAAGCTGTATGAAAAATACGGCTACCCGGATTCCACGGTGAAATACAGCGTGAGCCCCGAAGAGGCGACCGGCCACGCCATCGTGACCTTCAACATTGTGGAATGTCCGAAGGTCAAAATCGTGGCCATTGAATTTGACGGGGCCGCGGCCTTCAAGCAAAAGGTGCTGCGCAAACAGATCAAGACCTCCAAGCACGGAATGTGGTCCTGGCTGACGGGTTCGGGGGTGTTGAACAGCGACGATTTCGCGCACGACCGGGATTCGCTGGCCGATTATTACCGCGAGCACGGCTACCTGGATTTTGAGATCAAGGACGTGCGGATGATCCATCCCACGGCGAACACGCTGGTGATCCGGTTCCAGGTGTTCGAGGGGCGGCAATACAAGGTGGGGGCGGTGAACCTCACCGGCAACCAGCTGTTCACGCTGGCGGACATCCGCCGGGGCATCGCGGCGGATAATGCGTTCGAACATTCCAAGGATAAAATGGGGCCCAACGGCCTGCCGACGGACACCGGGGACGTGTTCACGCCCACGGGCTTTAACAAGGACAAGGAGAAGCTCGAGGATTTTTACGGCAGCAAGGGGTATATCGAAGTGGCCCAGGGGGAATCCCTGCGGGCGTTCACCGTGCCCAACGTCGAGGCCGGCACGATGGATCTGAATTTCCAGATTGATGAGGGGCAGAAGTCGCGCGTGGAAAAAATTGACATCCGGGGCAACCTCAAGACCAAGGACAAGGTCATCCGCCGCGAACTGGCCATTTCCCCGGGCGAAACGTTTGACATGGTGCGGGTGAAGGTCAGCAAGGAGCGCCTGGAAAACATGCAGTATTTTGACAAGGTCGAGCTGCAGCCCGAACCGACGGACCCGCCGATCACCGGCCGCAAAAACCTCGTGGTGGATGTGGAGGAGGAGAACACGGGGAACCTGACCTTTGGCGCGGGTTTCAGCTCGGTGGAATCACTGGTGGGTTATGTGCAGATGACCCAGGCCAACTTCGATTTGTTTCATCCGCCCTACTTCACCGGGGGCGGCCAGAAACTGCGGATTCGCGTGCAGTTGGGCACCCTGCTTCAAGATTACGAAATCTCCTTCATCGAACCGTGGTTTTTGGGGCACAAACTGGCCCTCGGGGTGGACCTCTACCGGCATGTGCTGGATTACGAGAGCCCGAACAATATTTTCGACGAAACCCGCACCGGCGCCAGTATCAGCCTCACCCGCGCCCTGTGGACCGATTTCCTCATCGGCAAAGTCAGTTATACGGTGGAGGATGTGGGCATCAGCCTCAACAACGGGTGGCATAGCGGATCCTTCGGCTCGCAGCAAGGCGTTATTCCAGGTGACCCCTTACCGAACGTCCCGGATGCCATTCTGGCTCAAGTCGGTGATCATTTATACCAACGGGTGGGCACTTCCCTGGCCTACGACACGCGCAACAGCACCAAGCTGCCCAATCACGGCCAGCGCTCGGAAGCCAGCGCGGAATTCAGTTCGGGCGACATCTCCTACTACAAATTGGAGGCCAAAAGCGACTGGTTCTTCCCCGGCTTTGCGAAGGGGCATGTGCTGAATCTGCAGACCGATGTGCGCACCGCTCAGAGCTTGGATTCCGCCGACGTGCCCTTTTATGACCGCTATTATTTGGGCGGCATGTATAACCTCCGTGGTTTTAAATACCGCAACATCGCCCCCCGCCAGGAGGCGAGTTCGTTGAACCCCAGGATCCCCACGGAGCCGATCGGCGGGGACAATGCTTGGTTTGGTTCGTTGGAATATAGTATCCCGATCATCGAGAAGGAAGAGTCCTTCGGTTTGCGTATCGCCGTCTTCTATGACATTGGCGCCGTCGGCGCGCAATCCTATAAGTTTTCCTCCGATTATGATGATGATTATGGTTTGGGCTTCCGCCTGAACATTCCGCATCTCGGGCCGTTGCGGCTGGACTATGGCATCCCCCTCCGCCATGATGGGTATAATGGCAGCTCTGGACAATTTCAATTTGGCGTCGGTTACGAACGTGATTTTTAAGATGATTTGCCGCGTAAAACATATTCTGATCGTCAGTCTGGCGGTGGCTTTGACCGGGATGAGCCTGCCGGCCCAGGTGGTTTCCAGCCTGGGCAGCCTGCCGCTTTATTTTGAAGCCGGCCCGGGGCGACCGGATGCCGCCACTCAGTTCATAGCCCGCAGCCGCGACGGCCGGGTGCTGATTTCCCGCGGTGAATTTCAGATTGATCTCCGCCCGAACGCCGCCGTTCAGGCCCGATTCGTCGGGGCCAACTCCCGGGCGCAAATCCACGGCGGGGCGGAGTTGACGGGTAAGATCAATTATCTCACCGGTAATGATGCCTCCGGGTGGCGCACCGGGATCCCCACCTTTGCCCGCGTGTTGGTGGAGAATCTTTACCCCGGCATCAACGCGGTCTATTACGGCAATGACCGCCTGTTGGAATATGACCTTTCCGTGTCGCCCGGAGCCAACCCGGCGACGATCCGCCTCCACTTCGACGGCGCGGAGAAGGTTTCCGTCAGTGCCGGCGGTGAACTGGTGTTGTCGGTCGGCACCTCGGAAATTCGGCAGCCCAAGCCGGTGCTTTACCAGACGGTGGCGGGGGCTCGCCGCGAAATCCCGGGCGGCTATCAACTGGTGGATGCCCAAACCGTTGCCTTTGCGGTGGGCGATTATGACCGCCATCTGGCGCTGGTCATTGATCCGATATTGAGCTACTCGACTTATTTTGGCGGGACATTGGGGCAGGCGGCCTGGGCGGTGGCCGTCAATACCAACGATGGTTCCATTTTTGTCGCCGGCCAAACCCTGTCCAAACAATTCACGACCACCAACACCCAGCCGTTTTCCACCACGAACGTCTTTCAGACCAATTTTCAAGGTGGCATTTACCTCGGCGACGCATTTGTGGCGAAATTCGACTCCAATTTCAATTTGATCTATCTGACCTACTTGGGGGGCTCCCTGGAAGATTTGGCGAATTGTCTGGCGGTCAATAAGTCCGGCAACGCGTTCGTAGGCGGATATACCGACTCGCCTAATTTTCCCATCGTCAAGAATATCAATGGGGTTTTGGGGGTTCCGGGCCTCAGTACCAACATCGGCGGCGTCATCAGCAAATATGACGGATATTATCCGCTGGATGGGTTTGTGGTGGAATTAAACCCTTCGGGATCGGGCCTGATTTATTCAACCTTCCTGGGGGGCAGCTTGGCTGACGCCGTTTATGGCCTGGCGATTGATGGCCAGGACAACGCCTACGTGACCGGATATACTTTTTCGACCAATTTGCCGGCCAAATATGCCGTGCCATTCCGACTGTTGAACAGCACCCCCAGCCAGACCAATTTGAATTATCTCGCCTGCACCAACACCTATTACAACTGCAACGCCTTTGTGGCCAAAATCAGTACCGGGGGCGCCAACTTGGATTATCTGACCTACTTCGGCGGCAACAATTTTGACGTGGGTTACAGCATTGCGGTGGACAACTCAAATTACGTTTACATCGCCGGCTACACGGCGTCCACTAATTTTCCGAGCTACAATTCGTTGATTCAAACCAACCTGAACCACGCCGGCAGCGTCACCAACCAGGATTTCCAGTTCGATGCGTTCGCGGCCAAGTTTGCGCAAACGAACGTCAACGGCAGTCTGACCCTGATTTATTCGACTTTCTTGGGTGAAACCAATGACGACGAGGCTTTCCACGTCGCGGTGGATAATCGGGGTGGCGCCTATGTGACCGGCTGGACCTCCTCCACTAATTTTCCCAACACCCAACCCGCCACCAACAGTTATGGGGGTGGCTACACCAATGTTATTTATCAAGTCATCGGCAATGGCCTGACCAACATCACCATTTACGACGCGATTATCACCACCAATGTCTTTTTAACGAAGATCACCAACTCGCCCAGCGGACAGGCGCAGATTGCCTATTCCCTGGTGTTTGGCGGTCGGTTCATAGACGTGGGCTACGGCGTGGCTGTGGATGCGGCGGGCGACGCCTTTGTGGCGGGGGCCACCACCTCCACCAACTTTCCGGTGGCCAATTCAGCGGGTTCGCTCCGGGCCACCAACTCCACCACCTGGGTCAATAGCTTCGCAGGCTATAACGCCTTTGTCACGGCCTTCGGCCCCAACGGGACCAATGTGCTCTATTCCGGTTATCTCGGCGGTTCGCTCAATGACTCGGCTTCCGCCATTGCCGTGGATGCCGCCGGCAACGCCTATGTGGTGGGCCAGGCGTCCTCCGCCAATTTCCCGGTCACGACCAACGCCCCGTATTTCCCGGTTTTTGCCGCCAAATATCCCCATTTGAACGGCACGAATGACGCCTTTCTGGCGAAAATCCTGTTGAATTACACTCCCGCGTTGGTGTTCACTCCCGTCAAAACCAACGGGCTCATCTTCACTTGGCCCTACAATACTAATATTATGCCGGGATCGGCGGGCTACGTCTTGGAAGCCAGCACCAATCTGAGTTCCACCAACTGGGTAAAACTCACCAATTTCACGACCCTCACCAACAACCTGGAGACCGCCATCCTTCCGGCCACCAACCTGAATTACCCGAACGAGTTCTTCCGCCTGTCCCGATAACCCCGTTATTTAGCTGGTATTCCGCTTGAATTCTGCTTTTATATTCCCGCTTATGAAAATGATGCGCACATTGATTCCGACCCTTTTATTGCTGGGCTTGCTGGTGGCTCCGGGCCTGACCCCCACCGCCCATGCCCAAACCAAGATTGCCACCGTGGACATCCACAAGCTGTTGGACGGCTATTGGAAAACCAAGGCGGCCAACGCCCAACTGGACAAGCGCAAACTGGAACTGCGCAAGGATCTCAAGGACATGGCGGACGGTTTGGACAAGGCCCAGACCGATTACAAGCAATTGCAGACGAAGGCCGGCGACCCCGCCATCTCCGACCAGGAGCGCGATCATCTCAAACAGGCGATCAACGACAAAGTCAAAGAGATCACCGATTCCAAGACCGCCTACGATCAATACAGCCGCCAGGCCGAAGTGCAATTGCAGGAACAAGTCAAACGGATGACCACGGATCTCCTCGGCGAAATTCAAGCCGCCGTCAGCGTCAAGGCCAAAGCCGCCGGCTATTCACTCGTGCTCAACTCCGCCGGGGATTCGGTGGTTTACTCCAAGGGCGACACGGATTTAACGGCGGATGTTCTGGCCCAGCTCAACGCCGGCGCGCCCATTGACCTGACCCCGGCCACCGGCACCAACCAGACCACGCTCCCCACCCCGCCCGGCAATCCTTGACGGCCCCTAACTCGCGCTCAACCGCTGCACCGGTTTTTCAAACAGCATTTGGTGTGCTTCCGTCAACAGGCCCGGAATGCGCGCCGCAAACGGGCTCTGGCTCAAGGCCGCCCGCAAATCCAGTTCACTGAGTTTGGCGGCGTTCTCGCCGGGAAACCAGTGTTCCGCCTGGCCGAGTAAATTGTAGCGCATTTTGCCCCACGCCACCAGATCCAGCGCTTTGGCGTAGGTCCACAACCGCAGGATTTCCGAGATGTTCACCTGTCCCGGCACCGCCCCATAATTCGGCAGCCCCTCAAACCACCGTGCGTGCCAGTCGGCCCCCACCACCCGGTCAATTTCCGCCCGCAACCGCTGTTCCACCGGCGCAATCACGCCGGGAATTTGATCGTAAAAATCCAGCGCCCGGATGTGTTCATCGAAATCCGCAGGCCGCGCCGCGCCGCAACTCAGCGTATGCACCTCCGGGCGCGCCAGGCAATACAGGTCGTTGAATTGCATGGGCGAAAGCGGGGCGCACAGTTCCACCAGTTTGGGCGGCGGTTCGTAAAGCTTGCCGCCCTTGTCGTTCGGGCTGATGATGAACACCCCCATGTCCTGCCGGCGCGCCGCCTGCACCGCACTCCAGTTCAGGTCGTTGATGAAATACCAGTGGAGATTGACGTAATCGAATTCCGTCGTGTTGATGGCGGCCTCGATGACATCCGGCGTGCCGTGCGTGGAAAAGCCGATGAACCGCACCCGGCCCTCGCGCTGCAACCGCCGGGCGGCGGCCAGACAGCCGTCTTTGCGCACCGACCAGTCCAACAACTCCATCGTGTTGATGCCGTGCAACGATAACAAATCCACGTGTTCGAGCTTCAGATACGCCATCGAGGTCTCGAAAATCTTCAAAAATTCCCCGGCGTCGGCCTTGGGGGCCACCTTGGTCTGCACCAGGATTTTATCGCGGGGCAGCCGGGGCAGCACCGCGCCCAACTGCATTTCCGAGGAGCCGTAGCCGCGGGCCGTTTCGATGTGGTTGATGCCCAGTTCCACCGCGCGGTGGATGGTCGCCTCCAAGTTCTCCTGGTTGGCGCGCGGCACCTCCTCCGGGGGGACGTCCTGCCATTTGTATTGATACCGCATCCCCCCGCAGGAAATCACGGGCATGGACAGTTCCGTCCGGCCAAAGCGTCGGTATTTCATCCCGGCGAACATAGGCGGCCCACCGGGGAATGGCAAGCGGCGGCGTGCAAAATTTTTAAAAATGAAGCTTGCCACCCCGACCGTGGCGGGGTAAATTTCATGCTCTTTTGCAACTGAAATAAGATTTTATATGCGTCGCCCAAAAGGTATTAAAACGAAGAAAGCCGCGGCCAAGCGGTTCAAGATAACCGCCACCGGCAAAGTCCTGCGGCGTCACGCCGGTTTGCGCCACTTGGCGGAAACCAAGAAACCCGCGCACCGCCGCAAACTCGGCAAGGTCGCCGTGCTGGGCTCCGCCGACGCCTACCGGGTCACCCAGAGCATGCCCTTCAGCCATCGCGGCTGAGCCCAACCCCTTTCACTGATTCTAGCCACCTGATTTTATATGCGAGTTACAAACGCCCCCGCCTCCCGCAAACGTCGTAAACGGATGCTGACCGCTGCGAAAGGTTTTCGCATGAAGCGGTCCAAGCTCTACCGCTACGCCTCCGACGCCGTGGACCACGGCCGCCAATATGCCTATCGTGACCGCCGGGTCAAAAAGCGCACCTTCCGCTATCTCTGGCAGATCCGCATCAATGCGGCCGCCCGCGCCGCCGGCATCACTTACAGCCGCTTCATGGAAGGTCTGAAGGCCGCCAAGTGCGCCTTGGATCGCAAGGTCATCTCCGACCTCGCCGCCACCGATGCCCCGGCCTTTTTGGAACTGGTGAAGATTGCCCGGGCCGCCTTGAGCGCCAAGCCCGCCGCCACCCTGGCCAAGGCCTGACCCCATTCGATTCCATTTTCAGCGGGCGGCCATCCAGGCCGCCCGTTTTTTGTTGCGCACGGCGGTGTCTCCGCAATCTCATCCAGCCGCCGCCGCAGTGATCGCCAGCGAAATTTCGGATTGATGTTTGAAGCTTGGAATTTCTTTGATATTTGAAATTTCCGCCGGAAAACACCGTTTCGGGGAAGTAATCTTGACCGGTATCCCCCCGCTCACTTTTCCTTTATCCTTCCGCCGTCCTCCTTTATCCTCCCTGTTTTATGCCGCTGCTCGATGACATTGAACCGTTGAAACAAACCGCGCTGACCGAACTCTCCGCCGCGCCCGATCTGGCCGCCCTCGAACAAACCAAAGGCGCGTGGATTGGCGCCAACGGTCGTTTCACCGCCCTGATGAAACAGCTTGGCACCCTGCCCAAGGAAGAGAAACCCGCCGCCGGCAAGCTCATCAACGCCGCGAAGCTCGAAATTGAGGCCGCCCTCGCTGCCCGCCGGGAAAAATTGGAACTGGCCGCCGCCCTCCCCAAGGAGCCCAGGGATTTCACGCTGCCCGGTCGCCGCCGCTTCCTGGGCAAACTCCATCCCCTCACCCAGGTGACCGATGACATCGTCCGCGCGTTTCGCAAAATCGGTTTTGCGGTCGCCGATGGTCCCGAGATTGAGGATGAATATCATTGTTTCGACGCCCTCAACACCCCCGCCGACCATCCCGCGCGCGACGCCCAGGACACCTTTTATGTGGCGGCGGGTGCGCGGCCCCTGTTGCGCACCCACACCAGCTCTGTACAGATTCGGGTGATGAAAACCCAGGCACCGCCCGTCCGCATCATCGTGCCCGGTCGCGTGTATCGCCGGGATAACGCCGATGCCACGCACAACCCGACTTTCCACCAAATCGAGGGTTTATATGTGGACCAAAACGTCACCGTCGGCGACCTCAAGGGCACCGTGGAATTTGTTTTTCGCGAACTCATGGGCGAGGACGTGAAAATCCGGTTCCGACCGCACTATTTCAGCTACACGGAGCCGAGCTACGAAATTGATTTCACCAACGCCCTGGTCAAGAAGATGGGCAAGGACTGGCTGGAAATCGCCGGGTGCGGCATGGTGCATCCGCAGGTATTTGAGAACGTCGGTTACGATCCCGCGGTTTGGACCGGCTGGGCCTTCGGCTTTGGCATCGAGCGCATCGCCATGCTCCGCTACGGGATCAACGACATCCGGCTGTTTTACGAGAATGATGTGAGATTTTTGCGGCAGTTTTAATTTGTCCCGGTGGGCGGTCATTGACCGGGCTTGACTGGCCTCCATTTCGGGTCTCGGGTCCGGGGTGGCGGGCGGCAGGACCAGCCCTGACCAGGTTTGACTGACCTTGACCCGGTTGGACGGGGGCTGGGCTGAAACCGGCGAACCTCACCTGAACGGGTTTGGGACAGGAAAAGAAGGCGCGGGGCTTGGGGCGCGAGGCACGGGGCAGGGAGGGGTAAAGCGGAGTGCGGGCCGGTCCACAGTTTGGCGAGTGAAGAAGGCACGGGGCGTGGGGTGGTGGCGGGCGTCCCGCTTGCCGTAAAGCCGGGCGGCATCGCGGCGGACCGCGCCGCCGAAGCGTCCGGACGCCATTCCAAGTATGAGGCTGATGCAGATGCGTTCATTCGCTATCTTAAACTCAAGATACGCATTATTATACCTTATGAAAACTTTTAAACTGCATAAAATTGCTTTTTTAGGCGGAACTTTTACCACGGGCCGAACCATGGAAGGGCAAAACGGAAATCGGGAAATCGGGAAAAGGGGAAGTGATGATCGCGCAGAGCGAGGACGCCCTGTGGGTGCTGATGCAGGAATAAACGTTCCGCAGACGGGCGACTGAGGATTGAATCGGGCTTTCAGCCCTTGCTTATTTGCTGGTCCTGGAACCTGGGGCGAGTGCCCCCGCCCGCAGCTTCATCCCGATCAACCCCAGGGTGATCAGCCCGCAGCCCCAACCGAAACGGTCGCCGTATTGATGATAATAGGTGGGCGTCCGTTTTTCGCCCTGGGCCAGCAGGGGAATCTCCACCGTCAGCGTGCCGGGGCCGTAGATGGTGCCGTGGTCGTCCCGTAAAATTTCCCGAATGCGGCCATGGGCGTCAATCCAGCAGGTCAGACCGGTGTTGGCGCAGCGGAGCAGGGGGAGGCCGTTCTCGATGGCCCGGAAAGTGGCGGCGGCCGCCTGTTGCCATTGGGCCGACCCTTCCCCGAACCACCCGTCGTTCGTGATGTTCACCAAAAAATCCGTGTCGTCATCCGCATATTCCCGGACGAAATCAGGAAAGATGTCCTCGAAACAAATCAACGTCGCGGTCTTTACCTTGAGGTCGGGCAGTTCAAAGGCGACGGCGCGGTCACCGGGGGTGAAGCCGCCCGTGATGGGCGTGAACCATTTGATCATCTGCAGCCAGCGCACCAGCGGAATGAATTCGCCGAACGCCACCAGTTTGCGCTTGTGATAGACATTGGCCAGTTGCCCGTTGGGGCTCACCAGGAAGCTGCTGTTGAAATAATCCGCCTCCTCTGAGTTGGTGCCGGCATTCCGGCCCGGCTCGGCATCGTCACTGCCAATGATCATCCACACCTGATTGGTCCGCGCCAGATCCATGACGGCATGATAGGTGGGCAAATCATAACGCACCATCCGGGTCATGGCCGCCTCGGGCCAGATCAGCAAATCAGTTTCATTGGTCAGCCCCCGGTGGGAGAGGTTGAGCACTTGGTTAAAAATCGGCGCATCATCGGCGGAGTTCCAGAGCAGGGTCTGGGGGATGCTCGGTTGCACCATCGTCACCCGCAGATACGGCGGTTTGGTGGTGAGGCGGACCGCCGGCGCGTCCGCTGCCGTTGGCCGCAGTTGAAACATCCCCGCCGCGAACAGGAGGGCCACCGTCAACATTGGCAGAATAATCTCCCCCTGCCAGGCAAACCGGGTGGCCGGCCGCGTCAGAATCAGGCGACCGGCCGAATACCCGGACAGTGACGCCCAGACCACCAGGAAAGAAACGCCGTAAACCCCCGTGACCGAAGCGATTTGCACCAGGGGCGTCATGGTGTATTGCGACACCCCGAGCAGATTCCAGGGCAGCCCGCCGAACAGCCGGGCGCGGAGCATCTCGAGCGCCACCCATGCCGCCGCGCCGGTGACGGCCCAGAGCGTCCGGCGGCTCCAGGAATCCGGCACCCCGGGCGATTCATCATAAGACACCAGCCAGACCCAAATCGCCGGATAGACCGCCAGATAGGCGCTGAGCGCGACCCAGCCCAGAATTGGAAAACCCGTCACCGGAATGAGCAGCAGCCACGCGAACGATCCGAGGGCGCAACTCAGCCCGGCCACATAACCGATCCGCGCCGCTTCCGCCCCCCGCCGGCCCCGTGCCGCCAGCAAGATCAGCGCGGGGGCCACCCAGGCCAGCCCGGCGATCCCGGGTTTGGGAAAGGCCGCGGCCAGCACCAACCCCGCGGCCGCCGCCGCCAGGTAGCCGCTGCGGATCAACAGTTCGCCCCCGACGTTTTTCGCAATGGTGAAGGCGGAAAAATGCTCGCAAAACGTCGGCCCCAATTCGGTGCAACGGGCCGCCTCGCGCAGGACCGCCCGGCTGGCGTTCACCACAATGGCCCGGCGCGAACCGCGCCAGACCGCATAATCCGCCGTGGAATTGCCGGCATAATCAAACCCCCGCACCCCGAATTTTTCCGTGAGCACCCCGAGCTTGTTGCCGCTGCGTAGATTGGTCCGGCCATCGCTGCCCAGCACCTCGTCAAACAGCCCGAGGTGGGCGGCCACCGGGAGGGCCATTTGTAAATCCGAGGCCGTGGCGAGCACCAAATGGCGGCCGCCGGCTTTTTGTGCGCGCAGCCAGGCGAGAAATTCCGGATGGTAGGGCAGGGTGGCCGGATCCACTTTGACCCGCCGGGCGAGGTGCTGCTTGAGCCGCGCGCGGCCCCGGGACCACCACCACAGCACGGCGAAAATCATCAGGGGATTCCGCCGGAGCAACCTCGCGAGATATTCCCACATCAAATCCGTCTGGATGAGCGTGCCATCCAGATCCACGCAGAGGGGAACGGCGTTATCGGCTTGCAAATTTGCTGACGGCGGCATGTGCTTGGTTTAAATTCTCGGCCCAATGATTTCGTTGTTGCTCACCCGCCGGCTGGTGAATTTTTCTGGCGCGTCCTTCCTGCTGGTCATCGCGTGGAAGTTTATACTGCTCGTCTTCACGGCGCAACCCATCCCGGCCAATGACGCGTTCGGTTATGACGGCGCGGTGGTGAATTATCTGTTGCACGGCCACTATTGCAATCCCTCGCTCCTCATGGCCTTTCCCTTTTCGGCCACGCAGGTTTATTGCATCTATCCACCCCTGTATCAGGCGGTCTTGTTCCTCTGGATGTCCGTCTTTGGGCCGACCGTGCTGGCGGCGATGTGGTTTCATTTCGTCCTGTTCGTTTTGTATGCGCTGACCCTGCTGGCCATATTCCGCCGGTTGCAAACCCCCGCCTGGGCGGTGAATCTGGCGGGGTTGTTCTGGTTCGGCATCACCTTCGATGATCGCCCCGACAGCCTCGCCCAACTGCTGGGGATGCTGGCGGTTTACGCCTGGGTCCGTTCTGTTCAATCACCGGCCCGGTGCCGGTGGGCGTGGCTGGCCGCCCTGCTGGTGGTGCTGGCTATGGGCACGAATCCGGAAATCGGCGGATTGTATTTTGCCCTGGTCTGGTTGCTGACCCTGGGGGCGGTTGGGGTGAAACAAAAATTTCCCGTCGCCCCCATGGGCTTCATGGTGGTGGCACCCATGGCGCTGGTCGCGCTGGTGAAATATGGCCGTCCGGATTTGTGGGCCGGGTTCATGGAACACGCCGGGCAGACGCCGTCGTTTACCGGGTGGCGGCTGCCGACGCCGGGAGACCTCATCAAACTGGTGCGGAACCTGCCCGCCATCCTTTTCATTGCGCTGCTCCTGCCCCAAGCGCTTAAAGCTTGGTTCACCCAACCCCGGGTCGTTGGCACCAACGAGCCTCCCGTCGCGTTGCTCGTTTGCGCCACGGTGGCGATTTCACTGGGGCTGATCCTAGGCGGATTGTTTCTGTTCACGGCCAACTGGTTTCTGATTTTGGCGCATTTCCAACCCCTGATTGTCGGTGCCTTTTTGACGTTGGGAACCCGGCCCAAGACCACGTTTCACCGGTGGCTGATGCCCGTTTTGGCCGCGTCCGTGTTGCTTGTGTCCATCCGGGCTGTCGGGATGAGCACTTGGGGGGTGGCCTGTGCCCGCGATATTAATGAGGCCGCCGCCCGGCGAATCGTGCGGGCCGATCTGGACGCGCTGCCGTCCGGGTCCACGGTGGTGATGTCGTCCGCATATCTCTATGACGCCATGAATTATCCCGGTTTGCGCTTCATTCATGAAGACTGGACTCATCCCAATCGTGCCGGGGATGCCAACGGCGTGTTGAGCGCCGATGCCCGGGCCCTGCTCACCCTCAAGCCGGCGGAGTTGATTCTGACTCAATTCGATTATTACCGTCGCTATCAGGCGGTCCTGGCCCAACTCAGCGGGATGCCCCAACGGGTGACGTTCCGGCTCACCAACTGCGCCCGGGTGCGGGCGCCGGATTCCTACCCGCGCTTGCAGCAGGTGGTGCAGCACATTTCCTGGGCACCCGTCCGGGTGGAATTGGACTGGCAGCAATCGAACCGGTGAGGCGGATTTGAGCCTGCACCTTATGGGCATTTTTAAGGTTCCTTGGCCAGATGCAGCACTTGCTTTCGCAATGATTCGGAAATCCAAAACCCCGCGTCGCGCTGCAATGCATCCATGACGGGCCTCACCGAGGGAAGCATCCCAGACGCTTTCGCACGCAACAAAATGCCCAGCAGGCCAATGGTGGGCAACCCCAAGGCGATGGCGATTTCGTGGCCGCGTCGTTCATCAAGCAAAATCGCGTTCGCATGAATTTCCATCGCCAAGGACAAGGCGGCAGATTCGCCGGCATCAAGACCGGCGGCCGCTTGAACCGCCGGGCACACAACCGATGGCACTTGCAACCGAATTCCAGTGGGCAGGCTCAGGCTGGCGAAACGCGGGACGGCGGCGGTCAAACGCAAGAACTCAGCAGCGACTTCCGGGGGAATTACCACGTCGTGAAATAATCGCACCAGCAGATCCCCCTGCTCCACGCGGCAAAGGTTGATGAGCACGGAAGTGTCAGCGACGACGATCAAGATGGAAACAATTTATTAAGCGTCACCAGATCGTCGGCCAGCATTTCCTCGGTATAAGCCGGGATTTGACGTTCGCCCAAAGCCTGTTGAAACCTGAAAAAATCCACTCCGGCCAGTGCTGCGCCTTCAATCTTGCCGATGCGTCCGCGGGCAAAAAGCGCACAAGCCAGCTCCAATCGGAGTTCCTCCGATGTGAAACGTCCGCCATCGGACAAAGCCGGCAATTCAATCGTCATAATCTGTTATTACCACCAAAATGACGGAACGGCAACTACAAAGCCCCCCTCGCAGGAAGGTGCTGTGCATCCCGAAGTTGTGGGTGAGCCCTGACAGGCATAGGTTTTTGAACTCGACGATCCCACGACTGCGGGACCGCATTCCAAATGTCTTCGCCTGAAAACCGCCCACAACTTCGGGATGCACCGAGGGAGGTGGGGCGTCCGCCCTAATCCCGGCCTTCTCAAAGGCTGGGAAAGGACATATCGGAAGCGACCGCCGCGGACTTTAGAGCATTTCCATAAAAGCTGTAGCGCTGCGTTGCGAACCCTTCCACCTTCGCTAAAGCTACGGCGGACAAGGCGGGAAGCGGTCGGTTTGGTTTTTGGCGGCGTTTTGGCTCAGTTTGGCTTCCCAAGCCTCCGCCAGTCAGAAGCGCAGCGTTGACTTGCGCTTCGCGAAGAGCAGTCAGACCCATGGTGGATATGCGCCTTCGCCAAAGCCTTGCCAAAAACCAAAAATCCTCGCTTCGCAGCGCGACATTTTTTCTGTCAATGCTCTAGTCGTTGTCCAACCAGAGGTTCATGGGAGAATCCTCGGCAGCTCACAAAAATGCGAAGTTGCGAGTGGTAGGATGGTTTTTTGAGCGGTGGCGGCATTTGAACACCATAGATGGCTATAAGGTGCAGCCATGGACCCCCGAATCGGGATGCCGCCACAACACGGCCTCACCCTTTGAGCGCCGCCGCCAGTAGCCTTTGTTCCAGCGGACCGAACTTCAATTTCAAGGCCTCGTCGCGGCCGGCCGCCGACATTTTTTGCCAGGACTTTTGCAGGGCGTTGATGGTCTTGGCTTCGTCGGTTTTGGCCGCCAATGCGGCGAACTGGAATTCGAGGAACACCAGGCACAGGGCGTCCTCAAGTATCCGGCTGTTGGGATCCTGCGGGAAATTCTTCTTGAGATTCAAGTCTTGAACCTTTTGGATGACGTCGGCGGGGTAGCCGGTGGCGGCGAGGATTTCCCCGGATTTTTGGGCGTGAAATTTTTTGAGATTCGCGCGCCACAACAAGTAGCCGGCGCGCGTCATGGGCTGGGAACTGCGCGGGCTTTCCCAGCGGCAGAGATGCTGGCACCGGGCCGCCAACCGCAACTCCTCCGGCGCGTCGGGACACAACCGCAACACCCAATCCGTCAGGCGCTGCGCATATAAAAGCTCTTTGGGGTGGGGGACGCCATCGTGGAGTTCTTGGTTGGGATCCCGGGCGTTTTCCGCATCGAAGCGGCGGAGGGCTTCGTGGAACCGGGCCGGATCGGCAAAGGAGGCAATGTCAGTCACGTGGGGAGTTATTCCCAAAATGGGGCGCCAGGCAAGCTGATTTTTTCGGGTTTAATGGTGTTAATTTGCATTAAATTCATGGGATTGGATCTTCACCGTTTCGGATCGCGGCCGAGGATTCGGGGGCGGAGGGGCGGGGGGAGCGGCTTTTTGGGGGCAGTGGCCGGGGGCACGGGGGTGCCGGGACGCATCCAGTTGGATGGCGGAGGAAGCGGGGTTTTGGCCGGATTCCCGGAGATGACCGGGGGCGGTTCCGCCCGGGGGGCCGCCGGAGGGGGGATGGCCGCCATGGGTTGCATCTCCCCCAGGGCCGGCTGGCCGGCGGCCCCGCCGATTTTGAGGTCGGGAAATTTCATTTCGCCCAGGTCAAAGGTGGCCGTGTTGCCGAGGGCGCCGATGGCGGCACCGGCGGATGCGTTCGACGCCATTCCGGCCAACCCGGGCCGGGCCGTCCAGTTTTCATAGCCGTTGACGATCCAATCGAGTTTGCCGGTTTGAATGTCCACGAGCAAACCGTGGACGGGGATTTTGGGTCCGATCAGCGGGCTCTGCCGGGCGAAGCCGCAGGACTGGATGACGTTCTGGCGTTCGGAGGCGAACATGCCGAAGAACTCGTTGAGGTTCTCGGGCAACTGACTGCGATCCACGCCGAGGCGTTTTAGTTTTTCGAGCAATTGCAGGGCCGTGGTTTGGCGGACATGGCAGTCGGTGTGGCCGATGATGGCGATTTCGCGGCCCTCCTTGACGGCGCAGGCCAGGGCCAGCGAACGCATGGTGCTGGTGAGGGGGCCGGTGATGATGTTGCCGGCGTTGCGCAGCCAGATGAACCGGTCGGCGGGGATGCCGAGCACGTTCGGGAACAGGGCGTTCAACCGGGGGTCAATGCAGGTGAGGGCGATGACGGGCAGTTCGCCGGCAAAATCGTCCGGGTGCAGTCCGGCGTTGGGGTCACCGGCCACGGCGCGGTGGTTGGCATCGAGGATGGCTTCGAAGAGGCGCATAAATCAGGAGGGGGCGGCGGTTTCGGGTTGCGGCTGGCCGCACTGGGGGCAAAAACGGAAACCGGCGCGCACCGGCACGCCACAATAGGGGCAAAAACCGGCGGCGTTTGCCGGTGGTTCCGGGGCTGCGGTAGTCGTTGCCCCACCGAAAAGCGGGGCGGCGAGGTTGCGGTTGAATCCCTTGTAACGCGTGCCTTGAAAGCTCAGTTCCCCGGTGTCGTCCTCGGCCAGCAGGCCATATTGAGACGCTGAGAGGCTGAACTCTTTCCGGTCGCCGGAAGAAAACTCAAAGGTGGCGAAGTAGTGGGTCGAACTGCCCCGACTGAAATTATTATCGCCCGCCTGACCGTTGGAATAGACCGACACGGCCGTCCGTTTGGCAACCACCCGGGCGTTTGCGGTCAGAACCGGCTCCTGGTTGTTGTTCGACCATTCTGACAATCCCATAAACGCCCGGACTACGACCGATCCGACAATGAAGATGAAAACGACAGCAAAAAGTACGAAGAAGAGGATCATCAGACCGCTGAAGGGAGGCCCTGGAAGCCCGAGTTGGGCGAGCGGGCCGGGGTGGAAGGCGAGGGGGTGCATGGTGATTATTGCGGAAGAAACCAGTGGATGTAGCCGCAGCGGGAACAGACGTAACAGAGACCGGTCGGACTGGTCCATTCCAAGTTTAGAAGACTCCGGCCGCCGGTCATCATTTGCGCCTCCTGCTTCCGAAATTCATCGTGGCCGCAAACCAGGCATTTCAGGGGGCGACCTTGAATTTCCACGCTGATGGGATCGGTTTTGAACCAGCTCATAATGGAACGGTTAGCCGGTTTTCTTCCATAGCTGCAATGGCGGCGGGTCAAAGGCGGGTGCGGGCACGCCGACATCACTAAGCCCAACCGTCTTCGCCCCGCAACTTCGTCCCGGGAGGGACAACCCGAGCATAGCCCGGCGTTGAAACGCCGGGCTATTTTCGGTCAGCCCTCCGGGCTGGGGAACAGCGGAGCGACGTTGAGACCAGGCAGTCCAGCCCGGCGCGCCGTCACCGGCCACTGCCCGGTGGTTGACATCAACGATGGCTTCTAAGAGGCGCATGGTGTTTATAATATCAAACCACCTTCTTCCACGGCTGCAACGGCGGCGAATCGAAGGCGGGCGCGGGCGGCGGGGCGGACGGCATCAAATACCAGAGCGCCAGATAAAGCACGAGCCCCGGAAACGCGGCGCTGAAAATGGTCGCCAAGACCCAGACGACCCGGAGGCGGCCGGAATCCCAGCCGAGATATTCCGCCAAGCCGCCGCAGATTCCGGCGATACAGGAATCCGTATTGGAACGGCATAGTTTCATAAACCTTATCGGCCATGCAGCCGGATGCGTTCCGGCCGGCGCACGAGTAAATAGATCAGCGCCCCAATCCAATGGGTGAAGACGATCACCAGGATCCACACGATTTTTTCGTTGCCCTCGCTCGGCTCCTTGGTGGCGCAATCCACGAGCATCCAAATCCAGAAGATGCACGCCAGGAGGAAGAGCGGGAAAACAACGATGGGGAGGCAAAATAACATAAGGTTTTTTCAGGGTTGAGACTGGTGGCAACGGCCTCAGGCCCTGGGTTCGCCTTCATCCTTGCCCATCGCCTTTCTCAGGGCGGGGACCTGCTCCAGGAGTTTCTCGAACTTGACGCCGGTGAGGCTTTCGATGATCGGGGGCAACTGGCTGATGATGGTGGTCACATCGCCGGTGAGCTTACTCGCGCCGCCGCCGGGACCGTTGCCGGCGTTGATGATGACCATCTTCTCCATCTTGGACAGCGGTTCGCTGATCTTGCCGGCGACTTCGGGCAGGACGCGCATGATCATTTCGATGACGGCGGCCTCGTTGTATTGCTTGAAGGATTCGGCCTTCAACAGCATGGCCTCGGCGGTGGCTTTGCCCTGGGCCTCGATGACGGCGGCCTCGGCGAGACCGCGCGCTTTGTTGGCATCGGCTTCGGCCAGACCGGTGGCTTTCACGACATCGGCGCCGGCAAAGCCGGTGGCTTTGGTGGCGGAGGCGGAGCCGGCGGCCTCGGTTTCCAATTGGAATTTCCGGGCGTTGGCGAGGGTCTCGACGCGGTAGCGTTCGGCATCGGCCGGCTTTTGGACGGTGGCTTCAAGTTCGCGCTGGCGGCGGAGAATTTCCTGCTGTTGCAGTTCGATCTGTTTCTGTTTCTCGACGATGCTGACCTGGACTTCCTCGGCCTTGACCAACTGGCCGGTTTTGAATTTCTGCAAATCATAGGCGAGGTCGGCCTGGGCCTTTTGCACGTTCACGGCGGCCTGGTATTGGGCGACGTTGGACTGGTAATCGCGCTGGGCCTCGGCGATTTTGGTGTCGGCGGCGAACTGGGCCTCCTGGCCGGCCTGCTTGGCCTGGGCGGAGCGGATCTGGGAATCCCGGTCGGCTTCGGCCTGGGCGATGATGGCGTCGCGCTTGACCTGGGCGATGCGGGGTTTGCCCAAGGCATCCAGATAGCCCTGCCCGTCGCGGATGTCGCGGATGGTGAAGCTGACGATGGTGAGGCCCATGTTGGCCATGTCGCCGGCGGCCACTTCCTGGACTTTGGCGGCGAAGGCGTCGCGGTTCTGGTAGATTTCCTCGACGGTCATGGTGCCGAGAATGGCGCGCAAATGGCCCTCGAGGGTTTGCATGGCGATGTTCTTGATGTCATCCACGGCCTTGCTCAAAAACTGTTCCGCCGCCGTGGCGATGGAAATATCATCGCCCTTGACCTTGATCTGGGCCACGCCGTCCACGCGCACGGGCACGCCCTTGCTGGTGTAAACCTCGGGCGTCTGGACGTCAATGGTGAGCAGTTCGAGGGAGAGGATGTCCACCTTTTCCAAGACGGGCAATACGAAGCGCCCGCCGCCTTTGACGATGCGGAAGCCGACTTCGCGCCGGGTGCCGTCCGCCTCGATAATGGTGCGTTTTCGGCCGGAAATCACCAGCACTTGATTGGGTCCGCTTTTGGTGTAGCGGCTGGCGTAAATGATGGCTAGAACGATGACGACAAACAAGATGGTGGCGGCACAGCCGGCCACAAACAGCAGGTTTACGTCAGCGAGCAGGGGGATTACATTCATGATTCAATCCGTGGATATAATGTTGGTTGGGGTGGATTCAGGAGATTTGTTCGACGAAAAATTGGGTGCCGACGATGCGGGTGATCTTCACGGTCTGGCCGCCGGCGATGGGGCCGCCCCGCTCGGCGCGCGCCGGAGCGGAGTAACGGGAACCGGCCTGGGTGTAGGAAATTTCACCGACGCCGTTGGCGGGGATGGGGGTGACAATGGCGGCCGTCATACCGATCAACTGGGCGACGCGCGATTCGCTGGAACCCTCCACCTTCTTGAACACGGTGTTGAACAGCCACAACACGCCCGCCGCCACCCCCACGCCGCCGACGAAGGCCAGGGGCGCGTTGATCCACGGGTTGCTGGTGGCGTCCACCTTGCAAAAAATCAGCCCGAACGCGCCGAAGGCGGTGATGAAACTCGCCAGGACCGTGGGGCTCAAAAAGGAAACCCCTTGCACGCCATCGCTCCCCAAACCGCCGTCGGCCTGGCCATCCATGCCCAGTTGCACCTCAGGGTGGCCGCCAAAGAGATGGCCAAAAATCGCGCTGAAAAGGGTGAAGATCAAACCGAAGACCAAACAGATTTCATAGACAATCATAGATTCCTCGTTCGTTTGCTGGTTCGTCTGATTTAAACCGCAAACCCAGCCTAATGCAAGCAGCAAACAAAACCAGTTTTTTTTAATTCTCTGAACCGGGGTCAGTAAAACACAGCCGGCGATCCGGCGCATTTATAAATTCGCGCGGGGTTTATAGTGTGCCTTGGCGAAGAGGAAGGGCGGAGGGGGAAAGTTCAAATTTCGAACTCCAAAATCCAAGGAAAAATCAAACTTCAACCTTCAAGCCCTGCGGGAACAAGATAGATCCGCCTTCATCCCGGCCTTCCACCCGGGAGAGAACCCCCCGAAACATTCTCGCGCATTGCGCCCATGAACCCTTGAGGGTGCGCCTTTGGAGTGCGCGGACAGGTCCGCGCTTTTGGACGAGGCGACAGGTCGCCTCGTCCAAAAGCGGCGTCTTGCCGCCGCACTCCAAAGGCGGTGGCCAGCCCGACCGGACGTGTGGTGCCCGTTTAGCCTTTCCCATATGTCAGAGTCATCCCGGTTCATGGGCAGGGGAAGGGTTCGGCCGACTCTGGTGCTGGCGGGGGGCAGTGGTTGTCCGCCCATCAGACTGTCCATCAGGCTTGCCAAGGTTGGCGCGATTGGTCATTTTCCCGGCATGTATTCCTACGAATTGTTGCGCGAAATCTTCGAGCGGACCCCGCCCAAACAGGTCGCCGCCGAACTCGGCCTGTCCCCTTCGATGATTTACAAATGGGCGGAACCGCCGGACAAAGCCGCCGGCAGCGGCACGACCAACCCCCTGGACCGGCTGGAGGCCCTGATGAAAATCACCCGCGACCAGCGGTTGGTGCAGTGGATTTGCCAGCGGGCGAGCGGCTTTTTCATCCTTAACCCCAAGAACACGCCGCATCCGCATTTTTTGATCCCGGCCACGAACCAGATCGTCCAGGAATTCGCCGATTTGCTGCATGTCATCGCCACGGCCACGGCGGATGACAAAATCACGCCGGAGGAGGCCCGGCAAATCCGCGCGCGCTGGGAGGATCTGAAAGCTGTGACCGAGGGTTTCGTGGCCTGCTGCGAGGAGGGTAATTTTGGTCCGATGCGGCACGGACCGAAAAAGGCGGCCGCCCAAGAGCCCACTGGCTGATTAGGGATGACCGGGGGGTGGAAAATTCAAAGTTCAAAATCCAATCATCAAGCGAAGTTACAAAGTTGGAGAGTTACAAGGTTGAAAAGTTGAAAAAGTTGAAAAAGTTGGAAAGTTGAAAAGTTCAAAATTGGCCGTGGTGGCTCGCTGAATTTTTAGAAGGGGCCACTTAAAATCATGCGAATAACACGACTTATGTCCCGGGGGTGGCGGTGGGTCGCGATGTTGGTGCCGGGGGGGATTCTGACGGCGTGGGGCGGGGATTTTAAAATATTGCCGGGTCATGTGCCCGCCCTGCTTTCGCGACTGGCTCCCCGGGGGCAACTGGCGGCGACGAATGAAATGCACCTGGCCATCGGGCTGCCCCTGCACCCGGCGGCGGGCTTGGAAACTTATCTGGCGGAGGTTTATGATCCGGCGAGTCCGCATTATCGCCAATTCCTGTCGCCCGACGGGTTCACCGCCCGTTTCGGCCCGACGGAAGCGGATTATGCGGCGGTGAAAGAATTTGCGCGGACCAACGGTCTGACCGTCACGACGACTTACGCGAACCGGTTGGTGCTGGATGTGACGGGCCCGGCGGGGGCCGTCGAAAAGGCGTTTCACCTCACGCTGCGGACTTACCGGCACCCGACCGAAGCGCGGGATTTTTATGCGCCGGACGCCGAACCCCGGGTGGACGCGGCCCTGCCGGTGGCGGATATTCAGGGTCTGAGCGATTATTGGCGGCCGCATCCCCGATTGGTCGTGCATCCCGGGGTTGTTGGCAAGGTCGGGCGGACGCGCCAATTGGTCGGATGGTCGGCAGGTTTAGAAACCTGCGATACAGCAGACTTGGAAGTCCGGGATACAAAAACTCCGCCAACATCTTCGGGACGCGCCGCCCGATTGGAGCCGGCGGTCCGATCGAGGGAGCTGTCCAAATTCGGTTCGGCCCCGGATGGGTCCGGCTCGTATTTTGGCGATGATTTTCGCAATGCCTATGTGCCGGGCACGACGTTGACGGGCGCGGGGCAAAGTGTCGGGCTGCTCGAGTTTGACGGGTTTTATACGAACGACATTGCGGCTTATGCGGTGGCGGCGGGGAACGGGCGCACGAACATCGCGGTCCAGACGGTTTTGGTGGACGACTTCGACGGCACGCCAACCGGGGCGAGCGGTGACGGTGAAGTGTCGGTGGACATCGAAATGGCGATGGCCATGGCCCCGGGGCTGGCGGCCATCGTGGTTTTTGAGGCCCCCCAAAACGGGAGCCAAAATGATCTCCTGGAGGCGATGCTGGCCGCCAGCGGCACGGTGAAGAATTTGAGTTGTTCGTGGGGCTGGGGCGGCGGGCCCAGCGGGACGACGGACAATATTTTCACCAACATGGCGGCGGTGGGACAGTCCTTTTTCAACGCCTCGGGCGACAGTGATGCGTTTACGAGCGGCACGAACTCGGTCAACGGGGTGGACAATCCGGCCCTGGAAAATGCGCCCTCGAGTTGTCCGATCATCACGCAGGTGGGGGGGACCACCCTGACGATGCTGGGAAGTGGGGCGGCCTACGGTTTGGAGACGGCTTGGAACCGGGATGTGGAGTTCGGCTCCGGGGACGATGGCCAAGGGAGCAGCGGCGGGATCAGCGCGGACTACGCCATTCCGGGCTGGCAGGCGAATCTCCCGAACCTGGCCGGGGCCGGGGGCTCGACGACGTTGCGAAATATTCCCGATGTGGCGCTCACGGCGGAAAACATTTATGTCATTTACGGGGGGAGCGGCGGGGGCACGGGCGGCAATGGGGGCACGAGTTGCGCGGCGCCGTTGTGGGCCGGCTTTACGGCGCTGGTCAACGAGCAGGCGGCGGCCAATGGCAAGTCGCCGGTGGGATTCATCAATCCCGCGCTGTATGCCATTGCCGAGGGACCGAACTATGCGGCGTGTTTCCACGATGTCACCACCGGCAACAACACCTGGTCCGGCAGTCCGAACGCCTTTTACGCCACCAACGGCTACGACTTGTGCACGGGGTTGGGGACGCCCAAGGGCACGAACCTCATCAATGCCCTGGCCGGCTTCAGAAGTTTGACGGTTACGCCCCTGGCCGGTGCGGCCATCGGCGTGGGGGGCGGTCCGTTTCAGATCACGTCGGGAAATTTTCAATTGACCAACGCCGAGGGTTTCGCGCTGGCCTGGTCGCTGATCAACCCGGCGGCATGGCTCGAATTCCCGGCCACCAACGGCATCCTGGCGGCGGGAACGGAAACGAATCTCACCGCCAGTCTGACGGCGGCGGCGGATGAATTGCCGGTGGGGAGTTACACGGCCGGGCTGATTTTTTCCAACGCGACGTTCGCCACGGCCCAGACCGGGGAGTTTACACTCCAAGTCAATTCGCCGCTGGGAGTCTCCCCGACGAACGGTTTGGCGGCCGCAGGCCCGGTCGGCGGCCCGTTTGGCGTGGCGATTCAAAGCTATACATTAACGAATCTGAGCATCCGGCCGCTGCCCTGGAGCCTCAGCAACGCCGCCGCGTGGCTGGCGGCGGTTCCGACCGGCGGCACGCTGCCGGCCGGCGCGCAAACCAACCTGACGATCAGCCTGACGGCGGCGGCCAACCAACTGGCGGCGGGCAATTATACGGCGAAGGTGCTGGTGACCGATCCGTTCGGGGTGGCGGCCACGCGGCCCTGCTCACTGAATGTCCGCCCGGATCTCGTGGACAACGGGGGCTTTGAGACGGGCGATTTCACCGGTTGGACGTTGAAGGGCAGCAGCGCCTTCAACCAGGTGACGACCGGCGGCGGGTTCGTGCATTCGGGCAGTCATGGCGTGGAATTGGGGCAGGTCGGGTCGCCGGGTTACCTGGCGCAAACGCTGACCACGACCCCCGGGCAAAATTACCTGCTCTCGCTCTGGCTGGACAATCCCACCAATTCGGCGGGGGCAACCCCCAATCAATTCTTCGTGCAATGGAATGGGGCGACCGTCTTTTATGTGACGAATCTGCCCTTCCTCGCCTGGACGAATTTACAGTTGATCGTCACGGCCACTGCGGCCGGCACACCGCTCCAGTTGGGCTTTGAAGACGACGCCTATTTCCTCGGCCTGGACGACATCAGCGTGACCCCGCTCGCGCCGCCGGAATTTTGGCCGCCGCAAATCGGACCGGACGGTTTCCAACTCACCTGGAGCGCGGTTCCGAACCTGTGGTATCAACTCCAATACAACACCAATCTGTTGCAAAACGACTGGCTGGATCTGGGCGCACCCCGGCGGGCGACCGCCAACACGCTGACGTTTTCCGACACCAACGCGGGCGGCGCCACGCCGAACCGGTTTTACCGGGTGATCCAACAGCCCTGATTTCCGCGGTCAGGGGCGTTCCACCCGGAAGAAGGTGGCGGGGTTCGTGGTTCCCATGGGGTTGAGGAACTGGAAGGAGTTGGTCAGACCGAAACTGACGGTGGGCGTCCAGTTTGGCTTCGCCAGGTTCGTTCCCGCCACGACCACATAGTTGCTGCCCTTGATGCCGTAGATCAGAAGGGTCAGGTTGGATTGCGTCACGGCGGCGGGTTGCAGAAGCGGCGGATCGGCGAAGAATTCATACGCGCGGTAGAATTCGTTCGGGCCATCGGTGCCAACGCCGGTGAACAGTTGGGAGACGTTGGTGAGCGGCGTGCGCCAACCGAGCTGCCAGGGCGTGGCGGCGACGAGGTTGGTGCTCCATTCCACCGCGTAACTCGAACCGGGCTTGCCATACAGGGTCAACAGGCGCGTCCCATTGGTGGCGAGGCCGCCCTGCAAGAGCGGCTCCAGCCCGATCAACACCAGCGGGCTGACTTGGATGTCAATGTTCGTGACGAGTTGCCCCTGCGCGGTCACGGCGGAAGCATTCAAGACTTGCAGCGGGACAATGGTGGAATGCAGGTTGGAAATGGTCGTGAAGGAGAGTTCGGACACGGCCTGGGGGCCGGCGGGGATCAGTCCGCCGAGGCCGGCCAGACTCACCTGCGACGCAACAGCGGAAAGCTGGGCCACGTGTCCGGTGGACACCAGCGAGAGGGCATTGGTGAGGCCCCAGTTGGTCAGGACATTGAGGGGGTATTGCACGGTGAACACCAAGTTGGTGAGTTGCACGGTGGAGAGCAGGTTGAGGGGCACGGCCCCGCTGTTGCCGTAAAGCAGGGCGGTGCCGCCAATGCTGAGGGACGTGTAGTTGGGCACGTTGACCAGGAAGGATTCCGAGACGCTGAGCGGCGGCGCCCCGTTGTCGGTGACGCTCACGGTAAAGAGGTTGGTGGTGCCGCCCTGTGCGGGGGTCGGACGCCAGGTGACCCGGCCATTGGTTGGATTAATGGTCGCGCCCGCCGGGCCGTTCAGGAGGGTGTAAGTCAGGGTCAGGCCGACCCCGTTGGGATCCGTGGCCTGATTGGTCAACACGAGCGGGTTGCCAACGCTGATCATGGTGTTGGTGACCGGTTGCAACACGGGGGGCGTGTTGCTGGAGATGAACGTGGAGGCCTCGACCGCCGCCACCTTCTGCTCAAGGTTGCCGGCGTTGTCCTGCGCCAGACTGTAGAAGCCATACAAATGTCCGGGCTGGCCGGTGAAGGTGGCGCTGGTATTGGTCACGTCACTGACATAGATCTGCCACGGACCGCTATTGTCCGAGTAATAAATGTCGTAGGCACCCACCCCGGAACCGTCGGGGTCATCGGTGCCGGACCAGGAAATGAGGACGTTGGTGGACACTTGCACCGCGGCCAGGGCGCCCATCGTGCTGGTGGGGGGAACGGCGTCCACGGTGTTGGTGGTGGGATTGGTGACGATGGGATCGTTGTTGTCGAACACAATGCTGGCCTGATTGGTCACCACGGTGCCGGTGGGCACCCCCGCCTTGGGCAGGATCGTATAGACGACGTAGCCTTCGCCGATATTATTGGTGGTGTTCGGCGGCAGGACGCCTTCATTCGGGCTGGTCACCAATTGTCCGGTGTTCAGGTCCACGGCATTCATGATCCAATACACGTCGTTGTTCTGCACGTCCACGCCGGCGGTGACATCCACCACAATATTGGCGGGATTGGGCGTGGGGGCGGGGACGCGAATCTGCACAAAGGTGCGGTTGGTGGGAACGGTTATCGTGGTGTCGCCAAACACAATCTGACCCACCCGGAAGGTGTTGACATCGAGGCCGGGCGGAATGGCGTTGGTGACGGTCACCTGCGCGGCGTAAGCGGGCGCATTGGACATGTTTTCAAAGTAAATGGTGTATTGCCACGGGCTTTGAATTCCGACAAAGGACTCGGCTCCATAGCCGGACGGTCCCTGAAGTTCATTGGGATCCGCCGAGGACGCGGGACAGGAGGCCCCACCGCCCGAGCCGGGGCCACCGGGACCGCCGGGACCGGGCCCGGGACCGGGAGTGGTGTCGTTCGGGGAACTGGCTTTGACGAGAAACTTCTCAGCCGCAATCACCTTGCCGGATCCGGGGCAGGGATTGTCCCGTTTGCAGCCGGCGACACAAACGTCGTAATGGTCGTTGATGGCCGACAAGGTTAAGGCTTCGGTCGCAATAATACCCGCGGACGCAACCGCGACACACGCCGGGGCCGCCGGCCCGGAAAACAGACAACCGCCGGCCGCCGCCAGAATGGCGGTCAGCGCGACTTTGACCGTCAAATTATGGTCAATCTGGTAATTGGCATAACAATCACTGAGACACCCATTCAAGTCCCTGGGGTTGATCGCGGCCGCAGCGCCGACGAGCAGCGGCGCAGCGGTTATATTCGTCGCCACCGGCAAATTGGCCAGGAGGTTCGAGTTTAAAAGCCCGGCATCGACATAACTCTGCGCCACAAAATTCTCCCAGGCCGTTTGATCGGACAACAGGCCCGCCACCACCGACGACGGCGTGAGCAAATTGGTGGTGATCACGCCCTGAAGATTGGTCGTGGTGGTGACAAACGCGTTGGTGTCGGTCAACGCCGTCTGCCGCATTTCCTCCGCGTTGTCCGCCATCTGGTTTAAGAAATCCGAGGTGGATTCCAGCGTGGGGTCAATGTAATAGTAGAAACCCGTCGCGCCGAAGCCGGAGACGACGAAGGAGAAATCATACGAGGCGCCGACCGCAAGATCCCGGGCCAGGAAGATGCAGTTGTTTTGCACGTTGTCGGTGGAATTCACATCGCTCAGCAACGCCTGGGGCGGCGGCGTGAGCGTCACGGGAAAGCCCGAGCCGTCGCTCACGACCACGGAGAGATATTGGATGTCCACGTTGCCGATATTGACGATGGACCCCGTCCAGTCAAACGGGAGGCCCTCACGGGGGCGGGCGTTGACCAAGCCGGGAACGATTTCCGCCGTCAAAGCCAGCGCCGGCTCAATGGTGACGGCCCGGGTGGCGGTCGTGAAATTATTATTGGGATTGGTCAGGACCACGTTATAAAGGCCGTCCACGGCGTTGGTGAACAGAAACCGGGAAGTGACCCGGGTGGGATCGCCGAACCAATTGGTTGCCGGGGTGTATACGTTGGTGCCGGAGACCAGCTTCACCGCGGCGCCCGGCTGGAACTGCGCGCCGTCAAAGGTCAGCGTCACCTGGCCATTGTCACCGATTTGATTCGCACTGACGCCGGTGATGGCGAAGGGCACGATGGCGGCCTCCAACGTATAAGGCAGCGGCCCGTTGGGCTCATTACCACCCCGGACCATGAGGTAGTAATAACCGGTCGCCGCAGCGGGAATCACGATCTGCTGGTTGGCGGCGGCCGGATTATCATACAGATAATCGTAATCGCCCAAATCAGGAACGGCCCCGAAACGGGCATAGACCTCGTTGGCGCTGTTGGTGACGCCCACGAGGGTGATTTTCACGGTGTCGCCGGCGGGGGCGCTGAACTTATAGTATTGGGCCGTGCCCGTGCTGAGTTGGTTGGTGACGGGCTGTCCCAGGGTGAGCACTGGCACATCCACGTTGATCGTGCCGGTGGACGTCACGGTATTATTGGTCAACGTGACTTCATTCACGGTATCGCGCACGTCGGCCCGCACGATGGCGTAATAGTTCCCGGGGGTCAGCGCCGGCAACGGGCCGGTCCAGGAACCGGTGTAGCCGCCGTTGGCCGGCAGTCCGTTTTGGTTGACGCTGGCGATTTGCAGGGCGGTGAGGTCCCAGACGGTGTTGGTGGAAAGGTAAACCGCATCCGTCCAGGTGGCGGGAATGCTGTTGGCACTGTGGTTGGCCACGTTCCAAGTGATGGTCACCGGGGTGCCCGGCACCCCGCTGGCCGGCGAGACGCTGGCGCTGGTGGCCACCAAATCAGCCGGCGGGGGCAGCACCACGATCATGGGGCTGGGGTTCCAGCCGAGGCTGTCATTGTAACCGAGATGTTGATAGAACACGCCCGCACTGTCGGCCACGCCGAGCACATAATATGGCCCGGCCAGCCCGGCGGGGATGACCACCGCGGCCGTATTGGTATAGCTTTGACCCACCGCCAGACTCCGGGGCGCCGGGTAGGAGCCAAAGCGGACGTCCCCGGGCGTCAGTTCCTGATCCAGCGAGAGGTAGAGGGCGTCATACCAATAGGGCGTGGGCGTGGCTTCGGTTCCCTCATTCGTGACCACCCATTTGACGGTGATGCTCTGCCCGGCTGAGGCGCCGGCGGGAACCTGAACCGAGGTAACCTTTAAGTCGGGATACAAGGTGACCGGGACATAAACCGGGGTGGGGCTGTAGGCGACGTTATTGCCGACGGCCTGGCACTGCTGCAGCGCGCCTCCGCTGTCAATCACGACGACCAGATAAAACGTTCCGTTGGTGTTGGGAATGGGGAACGTGGTGTTTTGCACATAGCCACCGCCGGCGGGAATGGCCGCCGTCTGCGGGTAACTGCCCAGCAACAAACTCTTGGCGGGATCAAATGTGGTGCTGGTGGTCAAATAAACCGAATCCACCCACGGTCCCGCCGCCGTCCCCGCGCCGGTGTTGGTGACCGCCCAGGAGACCGCCAGGGATTGTTCGGCCGTGCCCGTGCCCGGGTTGCCAACGGCGGTGACGACGAGATCGGGATGCAGTCCGTAATTGACGGTGATGGCATTGGTGGAAACGGCCACATTGTCCACCAGGCAGCCGGCCTGATTCACCGCATTGCTCACGTCGGCAACGACGAACACATTATAATTGCCGGACAGACAGGACGGGAAGGTCACGGACTGGGTCCGCACATAACTGCCGCCGGCCGCGAGGCCGTTGCTGTGAACGAACTCGCCCAGCAACAGCGCGTTGGTGTCCAACGCGGGCAGTTCGGAGGCATAGACGGCATCCGTCCACGCGCCGGCCGCGGCGGCGGGGCCGGCGTTGGTCACCGACCATTGCACCGCCCACGGGCTGCCCGCGTTCACGCTGGCGGGCACCCACACACCCGGCACTTGCAGGCTCGCGAAATTCCCGGGCAGAATCTTGACCGGAGTGGCGGAGGTGAAGACGTTATTCGTAAAACAGGTGATGCTGTTGACGACGTTCCCCACATCGGTCACCACGGTGACATAATAACTGCCGGACACACAGGGGGCGATGAGGGGCGATTGGGATTGCTGATAACTCGCGCCTGAGCCCAGCGGTGCGGCGTGCGGGTAACTGCCCAGCAGAATCGAGTTCACCGCCACAAATTGGGGCGTGGGCGACAAATACACGGCATCCACCCACGGAGCGTTGGTGGTGGCGTTGCCGAGATTTTGCACGGTCCAACCCACCGTGATGGCCGCCCCCGCCTGCGCGGAGGCGGGCGGATTGACCGCCGAGACCGCGAGGCGCGCATCCTGGTCGGGCCAGACCACCGTGGGTGCGGCGGTGGCCAGCACGTTGTTGGGAACCGAGCCGTCGCCATACTCCTGCAGACCACTGTCGGCCACCACGATGAAGTAATATGACCCGTTCACACAATTGGGCAGACTGATCGTCTGCCGCTGAAGGTAACCGGTGCCGGGGGCCAGATAGCCCGTGTTGGTGATGTTGGCCAGGTTGATTTCCGTGGCCGGATTCAACGTCGGACCCGGCGATAGATAGACACTGTCCGTCCAGTTGCTGACACTGGTGGCACCCGTCCCCAGGTTCGTCACCGCCCATGACACCGTCACGGAGGTGCCCGCCACCACGGTGGCCGCCGCCTGCACTTGCAGCACCGCCAGGTCGGCCGGTTGTGATGGCGTGATCCCCAGCGGCCCGGCCGCCCGCAAGACATTGTTGGTCTTCGTCACTTCCGTGACCACGTTGCCGACATCCGTGACCACATAAACATAGTCGGTGGCGCTGGTTTGACCCGCCGCAATGAGGTTCGTGGGGACGAGGCCATTGTAATCATTGGTATATCCGGCCTCCAGCCCCAGCGCCCCAAAATGGGTGACGGTGCCCAGCAAAGTGCTTTGGGCGAGATTAAAGACGGGATTGGTGGATAAATAAACTCCGTCATTCCAATAACTTATCGACGTGTTGTTGACCCCCTGATTGGCGACCACCCATTGGACATTGAGATTTTGCAACTCGGCCACATTGGCGGGTGCCGTCACCCGGGTGACCACCAAATCCGCCGCAGGGGCGGGCACGATGGTGAGCGGGGCGGACAGGGTGTCCCGGCCGATATTGCCATTTCCCGCGCGGTAGTGAACGTCCACCAACGGCACCGCATACCAGGTGCCGGGCGCAATGTTGGGCAGCGGGAATTGAACCGTATTCGTATAGGTGGCGCCCGGAAGCAGGGGACCGGAATTCTGGGGATTCCCCACAAAACCGACATATCCGCCCGGGGTGACGCCATTGACATAGGTCGTATAAGGGGAGAGGGCCAGCCGGTCATCCCAACCCCCGTTGATGCTGCTTTCGCCGGTGTTTTGCACGATCCAAGTGACGGTGACGATGTCCCCGGGCCAAACGGTGCTTGGCGGCGGCGGGACCACCTGCAGGGAGACCAGGTGGAAGAAGCCCTCGGTAACCAGTTGGATATTGATCGGCGGGGTGGAAATGCCCGTGCTATTCACGGTCGTCTGTTGGGTTAACAATCTTGTCGAATCGCTCTTGACGATGAAATAATACGCGCCCCCGACGCCCACCGGCAGGGTGACCGTGGCGGATTGGTCGTAACACCCCCCGGATTCCAGATAACTGGGGTTCGCATAGGCGCCGAAATCCGCAATCGCATCCGTGATGTTCGTGGTCGGGGACAGATACAGGTGGTCATACCACAGGGACGCATCCGTTGCGCCGGGGCCCTGATTGCACACAGTCCAACCCACGGTGACGGTCTGGCCGCCCAGGGCGTTCGTGGGGGCGTTGACCGCCGTCACGGCCAGCGCCGGCAGGGGGGTCTGGTTGACGTAAAGGTTGGTGCTGCTGACCGCGATGTTGTTGGTTCGGGTCACTTCATACACGGCATCGCCGGCATCAGTGACCACACTGATATAATAATACCCATTGGTCACGCCGGTTTCGCTGAGGGTGACCAATTGGGTCAGGGGCGCGCCCTGCCCGGCATTCAACGGCCCGGTGAACGGAAACGATCCCAGCAGGATGTCCGTATTGGGATTCAAATGATTGGTGAAGGAGAGATACACTTGATCCACCCACGAACCATTGGCCACGCCCGGTCCGGCATTGGTATCCACCCAGGACACCAGGAAACCCGCGCCGGTCCACACATTCGTGGGCGCCGTCACGTTCATAACCTGCAGATTGGGCGACGACAGGGTGTTGAATGGAACATCCGCCGACACCACCTGGCGTCCGCACGCGTCCTGCGCGGTGACTTGGAAGTGATACGCCGTGCTGGCCTGCAAACCGGAGAGGGTGATGGAATGGGATGTTGAAAACGACGAAGAGGAAGCATTTTGACCGTAAGCGGCCGTGGGACCGTAATTCACGGAGCTTTCCGTCGGCTGGGCCGTCTGCCAGGTGATGACGCAAAGATCATCAATGGGCGCATCGGACAGCTCGGAAATCACCGGGGCCGAGGTTTCCAGATAGAAACCGGCGCTGGCGGGGCTGGAAACATTGTTCGCAGCATCCCGGGCCTCCACCGAGAAAGTGTGCTGCCCGTCGGCCAACTGACTCACCAGGAGCGAAGTGGCCGCGCCAAACGCGCTCCATCCCTGGCTGTCCACCTGATACGCATAGACCAAATTAGTGGTGGGCGTCACCGGATCACTACCCGTCCAGGTAAAAGCATAGGGCAGGGAACAGAGTGTGGCGGGCACGGCGGTCAGGTTGGCCACCGGCGGGATGGTGTCCGGCAGGGTGGTGAAGGTCAGGTCGCCGGAGGTGTTCAGGGTGTCGTCCAAAACGATCAGCTTGAAATGGTAACCGGTCAGCGGTGCCAACCCGGACAGGGTGATGGAATGGGACGTCACCAGGGTGGTGCTCAGAGTGTTGGTGGCGGTGTAGTTGGTGGAGGTCCCATAAGCCACCCGGTCATACGCCGGCACGTCGGTTTGCCAGGTGATCACCGCCCCAAAGATGGACGGGGTGACCGAGACCCCGAAAATCGCCGGCGGATTGGTATACAGAATTGAGAGGGTGGCCACGGCACTATAAGTCGAACCATAGGTGTTGGTCACCAACACCTGATAATTACCGACATCGGAAGGCTGCACCCCGGTAATGGTCAGCACGTTCCCGTGCGAACCAGTAATGCGTGCGTTGTCGGCCAGATTACCATTGTTGAACTGCCACTGATAGCCCCCCGGATATAAAGCGCCGACTTGGAAAACGGCGTTGCTGCCTTCAATCAAAAACAAGTTGGTGGGCTGCGTCAAAATGGACGGGGGCAGGCCGACATAGGTGAAGCCGTTGGTCAGCGTCGCCAGGGTGCCATCCGGGTTGCTCAACACCACGTTCGTCGTGCCCAGCAATCCCACCGGCGCAACCGCAGTAATTTGGGTGCCACTGTTGTTCACAGAAACCCCGGTGGCGGAATTGCCTCCCACCAAGACTGCCGCCCCGAGTTCAAAGCCGGTGCCGGTGAGGATCACGGGCACGGTAACATTCGTCACGCTGCTGCTGGGAATAATGCTGGTGAGCGTCGGGGGAGCCCCCAAAGTGACCGTCAGCGTCCCATTGGTGCTGTGAACGACGTAATTACCCAACCGGCCGAGAGGGTCCTCCAGGCTGGGGATGATCGGATACTTGCCCGGCGGGCTGATGAGCACGGCGCTGCAACTGTAGGTGGCGATGATATCGTCCCCATTCACCACACCCGCCAGCGTCCCGGTGAAGAAGGGATTGGCCTGGCCGTAAACCCGCGTGGCATTGTTGGCGGTGACCGTCAAGTTTCCGGGGGTGACCACCTCACTGACACTGTCCGTGACGCTGCTGTAAACATTCGTCAGCGCCGGGGTGAACACGACGGTCAGGGTGTTGGTGCCGGCGTTCAACACCGTGCCCACCCCCGGCGAGTAGGCCAGGGAACCGGACACGCTGGCCCCCGCGTTCAATTGGGTCCCGCCCAACGCCGTCGCATAGGCAATCGGCGCCGGGTTGGCCCACGTTACAATCGGAAGCAACCCGTTGACCGTCAGGGTGCCGTCATTGGTGGTGACCGTATAGTTCCCCAGTCGGTTGTTTAAATCCACCAGCGTGGGAATGATGGGGTAGGCGCCCACCGGACTGTTGGTCACGGCGGCGGTAGCGTACGTGGCGGTAATATTGTCAGCATTGACCACGCCGGTGATCAATCCATTCAGCACCGGGTTGGTCTGCCCATACAACCGGGCGTAGTTGCTGGCCGTCACGGTCAGCGGCGCGGGTTGCACCACCAGATTCACGCGGTTGGTGGTGCTGTTGAAATCCACCAAATCGCTCGGGGTAAACACCGCCGTCAGGGTGTTCGTGCCCACATTCAATGTTGCGCCCGCCCCGGGCGTATAGACAAAAGCGCCGGGCACATTGGCGCTGGCGTCCAGTTGCGCCCCGCCCAGTGCCGTCCCATAGACAATCGGGGCCGGCGGGGTCCAAGTGACGGACAACGTCGTCGAATACACCGTCAGGATGCCGTTATTGGTGGTCACCACGTAGTTGCCCAGCCGGCTGTTCGGGTCCACCAGCGCCGGGATGATCGGGTAAGGCCCCACCGGGCTGGCCGCCGTGGCGGTGGAACTGTATATGGCAGTGATGTTGTCACCGTTCACCACGCCCACGAGCGTGCCGGTGAACACGGGATTGGCCTGGCCGGCCGGCCGCGAGGTATTGTTGGCCGTCACCGTCAGGGGCACCGTCGTCACGGTGAGGACGCCGTTGGTGGCGGAGACGGTGTAGTTGGCCAGCCGCCCGTTGGGATCTGACAAGCCCGCCGTGATGGCATACGGCCCCACCGCGCTGCCGGGTCCGGCGGTGGTGGTGAAGGCGGTGGTGATGGCGTCCCCATTCACCACCCCGGTGAGGGTGCCGGTGAACACCGGGTTGGTCGCGCCATAAGACCGGCTGGCGTTGTGGGCCACCACGGTCAGCGGCACGGTCGAGACCACCAGCGTCACACTGCCCGTCGCGCTGTTAAATAACTGCAAATTCGACGGGGTGAAAACCACGGCCAGCGTGTTGCTGCCGGCGTTCAGAACGGTCCCCAACGGCGGGTTGTAAGTGAAAGTTCCCGGCACATTGGTGCCCGCAATCGTGGCGGTGGCGTTGAGTTGGGTCGCGCCCAGCGCAGTGCCGTAACTGATGGCGGCGGGATTGCTCCAAGTGAGCAGCGGCGGCGCCACCGGCACCAGGTCGGCAAACCGGGTGGGCGTGAACTGGTAGCCGTTGGTGTAGGGCGTGTTGGTGGCATACTGCCCCAGCACGCCGTAAATGTTGTAGGGACCGGCCACCTTGGGCTTGCCCACCAGGTCGGTGTAGGGGTTGTAATAAATGGTGAAGGTCTGGCCGGCCCGGTTCGTGGCGCTCACCGCGTAATTGGTCCCGCTCGCCAGATTGGTGGCATTGTAAAACGAAACCAGATTCGTCAGGCTCAGGCCGTTCGTCAGCGGCTCGGCGGCCCCGGCGGTGAACGTGGGCGTGCTCAGGTCCAGAAACACATTGGACGCCACAAAGTAGCTGCCCTGAAGTTCCCGCACCATCAGGCCGGCGTTGCCGGTGATATTGGTGTCAAAGGGCAGCGGCTGGGGTGCCGGCAGATTGTTGGTGCCCAGCAACGTGACTCCCTCCTGAAAATTGGTCTGCACGGGCGCCAAAGCCAGCAACCCGTTGAACTCGCCCAGGGGCGCGGTCACCTGCACCAGCGACCCGGCGGCCGGCAGGCTGGCCCCGGCGGCCGCCCCGGCCCAATACACGGCAATACCGGCCGTGGCGTCCTGGATGAAAAACTCCGTGTTGGCGCTGGCGGTCAGGTTTGTCCGGGTGGTCACCACCCCTTCCGTGGTGAACAGGGTGTTGGTGTTGGTGGGGGCAAAATTAACCGGATCCAGCAGGGAGCGGAGATAGCCAATGCTCACCAGCGTGGTGAGGTTGTCGGCCACCACCAAATTGACCGCCGTGTTCGTGTATTGCACCTGCCAGAACAAGCCGTTGACCGGCAAATTGGCGCTGGAGAAGACCCCGCTCCGGGAGGGGAAGGTCACCAACGTAAATGAATTGCTCACGGCCGGCACATAGCCGTTGCCCAGGGTGACATCCAGCGCCCCGCCCAGGGTGATCGGGCTGGAGACACTCAATTGACCGTAAGTGGCCGGACCGTAGATGCCAAAACTCAGGGTCCCCGTATTGAGGGTGTTGTTCCCGGTCAAACTCACCGTCCCGCTTTCCACATCCACGTCGCCGGTGTTGTTAAACGTCACTCCAAAAGTGCTCGCCCCGGTCGTCGGCCACTTGCGCAACACGCCGCCATTGTTGAAGGTCACGCCATCGCCACCAAAGTAGTTGATCAGCGGCAGGTCGCTTTGCGCCAGCCACAGCCCATTGTTATAAATGGCCGTGCCGGGATTCGCGTTGTTGCCTCCGGCCAGAATCTGGCCATTCGCCCAAAGGACCGTGCCGTTGTTCGTCAACACCGTGTTGGCCATTTGATTGTTGCCGGTGACGCTGGCCAGAATCAGGGTGCTGTTGGTGGCAACGGTCACGGTTGTCACCGGCTGGCCGTTCCACACGCCCGCCTGCCAAGTGAGCGCGCCACGGATAACGTTGGTGCCCACCAAATTGCCCGAGTTCTCAATCAGGTTCGTCGGCGTCACCGTGCCGTTAATGGTGAAATTACCGAGGGAAAGCACCGTCACTCCGGCGGTGTTGGTGGTGATATAGCCGCCCGTGAAACTGCCGCTGCCCTGCAGATCAAAATTCAACCCGTTGCCCCCGTTCTGCACATCAATCACGCCGGCCAGTTGGTTGAAATAAACCCCGTTAAAGAAGTAGGTGCCGGCGTTGTTGGTGCCCCCCGTTTTACGGAATGTGCCATAGTTGTTGAACACCGTGTTGTTGTAACCAAAGTCGTCACTAAGAATCTGATCACTCGGCGCGAGCCACAATCCGTTGTTGTAGATGGCCGTGCCTGGATTGAGATTATTGCCCCCGCCGCGAATCCGCCCGCTCGCCCATAACACCGTGCCGTTGTTGGTCACCACCGTGTTGGGCAGGTCGTTGAGCCCCCCGCCGCCGGCGATGATCAACGTGCTGTTGGTGGTGATGGTTACCATCGTCACCGGTTGGCCGGACCACACGCCCGCTTGCCAGGTCAACGCGCCATTGATCACGTTGGTGCCCACCAAATTACCCGAGTTCTCGATCAGGTTGGTGGGGGTCACCGTGCCATTAATGGTGAAGTTGCCGATGGAAAGCACCGTCACCCCGGCCGTGTTGGTGGTGATATACCCGCCCGAGAAGCTGCCGCTGCCCTGCAGGTCGAAGTTCAACCCGTTGACCCCGTTTTGCACATCAATCACCCCCGCCAGTTGGTTGAAATAAACGCCGTTCAGAAAATAGGTGGCATTGTTGTTGGTCCCCCCCGTTTTACGGAACGTGCCATAGTTGTTGAACACCGTGCTGTTATAGCCATAGTCATTATTTAAAACCTGGTCGCTCTGCGCGACCCACAGGCCGTTATTGTAAATGGCCGTGCCGGGATTGACATTGTTGCCCCCGCCGCGAATCCGGCCGCTCGCCCACAACACCGTGCCGTTGTTCGTGACCACGGAATTGGCCATATCATTGTTCCCCGCGCCGCCGGCCACGATCAGCGTGCTGTTGGTGGTGATGGTCACGGTGGTTACGGACTGGCCGTTCCACAGCCCGGCCTGCCAGGTCAATCCGCCATTGATCACATTGGCGCCCACCAAATTGCCCGAGTTTTCGATCAGGTTGGTGGGGGTCACCGTGCCGTTAATCGTGAAGTTCCCGATCGAGAGCACCGTCACCCCGGCCGTATTGGTGGTGATATAGCCGCCGGTGAAACTGCCGCTGCCCTGCAGATCAAAGTTCAACCCGTTGACCCCGTTTTGCACATCAATCACCCCGGCCGACTGATTGAAGTAAACGCCGCTTTGAAAATAGGTCGCATTGTTGTTTGTCCCGCCGGATTTGCGGAACGTACCGTAATTGTTGAACACCACGCTATTGTAGCCATATGCGGAATTGAAAACCTGGTCGCTCTGCGCATTCCACAAACCATAGTTATCAATGATGGAGCCGCTGTTCCCGCCGCCGCGCAAGGTTCCGCTGAACCATTCCACCGTGCCGTAATTCGTCACCACCGTGTAGGGCAGGTCATTGTTGCCCCCGCCGCCGGCCACAATCAACAGGCTGTTGGTGGTGATGGTCACGGACGTCGCGCCATTCCATAGCCCGGCCTGCCAGGTCAATGCCCCATTGATGACGTTAGTGCCCACGAGATAGCCGGCATTTTCAATCAAGTTCGTCGGTGTTGCCGTGCCGTTAATCGTAAAATTACCGCTGGAAAGCACCGTCACCCCGGCCGTATTGGTGGTGATATAGCCGCCGGTGAAGTTGCCATTACCCTGCAATACCAAATTCAGGCCGTTATTCAGACCATTATCGCCGTTCTGCACATCCACCACGCCGGCCAGTTGATTGAAGGCGACCCCGCCCCGGAACACGGTCTGACCGGTGTTTTGCCCCCCGGATTTGCGGAACGTCCCATAATTATTGAACACCACGCTGTTGTAGCCATAGTCGGCGGTGAAGGGTTGGTCGCTCTGCGCCTCCCACAAACCATAGTTGTTGATGAGGGTGCCACCACTCCCGCCGCCGCGCAGCGTCCCGCTGACCCACTCCACCGTGCCGTAATTCGTCACCACCGTGTCCGGCATATCATTGTTTCCGCCGTCGTTAATGATCACGACACTGTTGGTGGCAAACGTCAACGGACTGTAGAACACCCCGCCCGTCCAATAAAAGGCGTTGCTGACCGTGAGCAGGGCGCCACTGATGGTTCCCGAACCGAAATTCAGGTAGCCGATGGTGACATTGGTGGCCAGGGTCACCGTCGCCCCGTTCAATAGGGTCGCCTCATCAAACGCGCCGGGCACCCCCGCCGGCGACCAGTTCGCGGCCGTGGACCAGTTGCCTGAACCCGCCACCCAGGTGTAATTGGTGCCGGAAACACTCGGCAGCACAATGATACTTCGGGCGCTGGAAACCCCCACCGCCCCCGTGGTGTCCGTCGCGCGGGCCGTGATCAGGTAGGCTCCCGCCGGCACATTGCTCCAAGTGACACTGTAAGGGCTGTTTGTGGTTTCGACCAACAGATTGGTTCCCTGATAGAAATCCATTCGGGCAATGGTGCCGGACTGGGTGGTCGCCGTGGCGGCCAAGAGGATGTTGGTGGGGGCTTGAACAATCGCACCATTAATCGGGCTGAGCAGGTTAACCACGGGCACCAATTGCTGACTGGCACTCAGCGTCAGGCTGCTCACCCCGTAGTTCACCTGCCAGGGCAGTCCCCCGTTCGGCAGGTTATAACTGTTGAACGAGGCGCCTTCGGAACCATAATTCAACACGGTGAAAGTATTCCCCAAAGCCGGCTGGAAGCCATTGTTCAAAGTGACGCCCAGGACGCCCGCCAAGGCAACCTCCCCTGCAAAATTGACCTGGCCGAAACTCGACAATGAACTGATCCCCACATTGATGGTCCCACCGGACAAATTGACGGTTCCCCCAAAGTTAAACGTTCCCGCAGACGCATTCAAAAGCCCGTTATTGATGAACGGTTGGGCGTTCACCGAGATGGAACCCCCCGCCACATCGGCGGCGATGATCCCCAGGTTGAGATTGGTGGTGTTCTGCGGACCGCCCCACCAACTGCCATACCCAATCGTCCCGTTCTGGCCATGCACTTCGATGGCTGGTCCCAGGGTCAGCGTCGTGCCGCCATAAACCGGATACAATGCATTGTAATAAGCATTCTGGTTCCCAAAAATCACCGTCCCGTTGCCGCTCAGAGTCTGCGTGCCCAGAAAACCAATCGCCCCCCAGTTCTGATTCGTCGGGTTGCCCACCAGCGCCGTCCCGTTCAACACCAACCCGTTTGTCACCCCCACGCTGACTTGGGCATAACTGTTCCCCACATCCAGCACCCCGTTGATCGTCACCCCGTTCAACGTTCCGCCCCCGCTTTTCACGATCAACGACGCCCCGTTGGTGGTGATGACCGTGCCGCCCAAAATGGTTCCGCCATTCAGCCCCCAAGAACCGTAGCCAGCCCCGTCCAGCACCAGCGTATGCGCGGTGTTGGTCAGCGTTCCGGTAAGGTTTACCACGCCGCCGGTGGGGTTGAATTGCCCCAAATCGGCCAGGATGAAGGTGCCGCCCAGATTCACGATCGAATTGCTGGTATTGATCGTGGCGGCATTGGTCCAGTTTCCATTAAAACTCAACGCGGTTCCGGTGAGGGACAAAGACTGGTTCAACTGCCAACTCCCGCCCAGGGTAAGCGTGCCGCTGCCACTGACCGACAAACCCGCCACCTGCGGCAGGTAGTTGAGACTCAGACTGCCTCCGTTGGTCATGATCAGCAGCCCATCGTTCACCACCGGCTGCGCATTCACCGAAATGGTTCCGCCGCTGACATCGCACGCAATGGTCCCCAGATTAATTAACCCCACATTGGTCGGCCCGCTGATCGCCGCTCCCGCCCCGGACCCCACCACCCCGTTTTGCCCCCGGATCGTAATGCCCGAACCAATCGTCAGCGTCGTTCCGGGGAGCCAGGATTGGATTTCATTATTGTAGTAAGTCCCATTGGCCGGCCCAAACTCCAACTTCCCGGCCCCGCCCAGGGTCTGACTGCCCAGGAAGTTGATGATCCCGCGGTAATAATTCGTCGGGTTGCCGACCAGCGCCGTGCCATTCAACACCAGTCCGTTGGTCACGGACAACACCGTCCCATCGTAGCTGTTGCCCACGTCCAAATTCCCCGCCACCGTTGCCCCGTCCAGAGTTCCGCCCCCATCGACAATGAACGATCCGCCGTTGGTGGTAGTGATGGTGGCGTTTTTAATGGTCGCGCCGTTCAGGAACAGTGTGCCGGAACCGGCCACGGTGATGTTGCCAAAGGGATGCGTCCCACTCACCACCGACACCACCGCATTGGCGATAAACAGATTTTGGCCGTCGTAGCTCGTGACCGTCGAGCTGATCGTCGTGTTATTATCCAGAAAAAACACCGTATTCCCCGCCGTGGCAAACTGCCATTGAATATTGCCCAATAACGGTGAGCCATTGGTGGCCGTGATATTGGTGGTGATCGTGGCGCTGTAATAGCTGCCGGCCGCCAGCGGCGGGTTCGGGGTAAACGAGGCGGTGAGGTTGGCGGCGTTATAGGCAACGGTCCCGGGCACCGGATTGTGGTTTAAGTCAAAGAGTTCAAACGTGTTCGTGGTGAGCGTCCCGGCGGCGATCGGCTTGGTGAAGGTGGCCGTAATGACCGCACTGGTGGGCACTTGCGTGGTGCTGTAGGTGGGAGAAAAGGAAGCCACGCGCGGGAAATTTTCGCATTTGCCGTCGCTGCCCGCCGCGTAAATCGCCGCAATTTCGACGGGGGAAAGCGCGCGATTATAAAAGGAAACCTCATCCACCAGGCCGGGAAAATACTCGTTGCAACAGACATCCGAGCCAATCCGCACATCCGTACCATCCCCCACATAACCCGACTGCACCGGGGCGGAAGCTTGTAACACGCCATCCACATAAATCGAGGCGTTGGTCCCATCACAAGTGGCGGCGACGTGATGCCAAGTCCCCGGGGTGATGACCGTGGCCGCCGTCGTGGTTTGCGTGCAGCCGCCCGGCGGCTTGCTGACCACGCCGAATTGGCCGCTGGAAAGCACCAGGCCCCAATCATTACAATTAGCCAGATCACCGGCGATGGCGTGCCGCCCGGACGGCAGGCTTGCGGGATTCACCCAGGCTTCCATCGTCCAAGTGAGGCCCGGGTTCCAAGCTCCCAAATCCACATAACCGCTGGTGCCATCGAAATCAAACCCCTGGCCCGCAATGCCATTGGTAATGGTCACCCCGCCCACCAACGTCCCATTTTTCACCCCCACCGCGTCCGCGCCATTGCCTTCCCCCGGCCACCAATCCGCCAATCCCGGCAGCGGGGCCACGCAATTGTCATACCCCGTCTCCGCCAGAAACGCCACCCCACTCTGGGCCTGGCCGTAACTATTGCTCACCGACAGGACATAGGACCCAATCTGGGCCAGCGTAAGATTGGTCAGGTTGAGAATCGTATTGGTCGCGCCGGACAGGTTCGTGCCGTTGAACAGCCACTGATAACTTAATGGGGCGGAGCCGGCAACGACGTTGGTAAAGCCCGCGTTGCCCCCAAACGCCGCCGTGACCGGCAGTGGCGACCGCACGATCACCGGCGGCAACTCGTTGGGACATTTTCCCGCCGTGCCGGCAGTGTAAATCGCCAGAATTTCCGTGCCGGTCAGTGCGCGGTTATAAATGGAAACAGCGTCCTCGATCATCGGAATCGCACTCGGCGCGAAGCCCGGCCGGTAGCCGAGATATAGATTATAGGTGGTTTGGGGCGTGAAAACACCCAGGCTTTGCGTGGCCACCGCCACGCCATTATAATAAAGCGTGCCGATGCCGGTCGCCTCATTGTAGGTCAGCGCAACATGCTGAAATTGGTTGGTGACGACGATTCCCGCCGCGCTGGACAAGGTGTGACCGCCGCCACCGGTGTCCACGATATTGGCATAAATGCACCCCGGACCGTTCCCGGCGCCCGTCACGGAAATCCAGAAATGCACGCCATAAGTAGAGCCATTGTTCCATTCCACCAACGGCCGCTCGTTGCTCACATCCGCCGGATTGATCCAGGTTTCAATCGTCAGGCCCGCGCCCGCCCCGACATTCAGCACCGGGGCCGCCGGGATCAACACATAACTGGAACTGCCGTTGAAAATGAACCCCTGGCCGACTTCACCCGGGCCGTAAGTGAGCGTGCCCTCCGCCGTGCCGTTGTCCCCGGCCACCAGATCCACGGTGCTGCCATTGCCCGGCCACCAACCAACAATTCCGGCGGCGGGGGGATCACATTGGGCGCGCCCCGGTTGGGCGGCCAGCACCAGCGCCAGTCCCAGCAGCAGTTGCAAAAACGCGGACCCCAATTGGGAGTTTCGGAAATTTTTCATAAACTTTTGAAGTTGAAACGGCAGGGTGATGGTTGCGTGGTGGAAGGCAGCGCCCGCCCGGACCCATCTTCGTTTGACGCAGCCCTGGTGGTTAAAAGGGTTTCCAATAAATGCACGGTCTTCATGATTACGGCCTGTTTTAGACAATTCACAACGATTCTGAGCCTTACCTTGAGATCAGCCAACCCTTCCAAAGCATTCCGGGTGGCACGACGTCACAATTTACAGTCAATTGAATTTATGGCAATACGCATAAGTGCGTATTTTTGTTGCGATAGCTGCACTTATTTGATAAAAAACAAGCATGGATCGTGAAACCCTGCTCACGCCGGGCGAACATGAACTGCTGCTTAACTGCGTTCATGAATTGCATTCGTTTCGTGATCTGCCCACGCTCCGCTCCTGGCTGCTGGACACCGCCCTCCCCAGTTTGGTTCCTTCCGACTGGCTGTCTTACAATGAAGTGGATCTGTTGAATCCCGAAAACACCCTCGCCATTGTCAAACCCGAGATGGATGTCGCCATGCAGCGACTGCTGGCCCGCTTCAAGGAAGTCGTTCATCAACACCCCCTGATCACCCGGCAAATGCATTCCGCCGACTTTCCCGTCCACAAAATTTCCGATTTCATGGCGCAGGAGGAATTTCACCGGCTGGAATTGTATCAGGACGTTTACCGGCACATGGGCGTCGAATACCAGATCGCCGCCACGCTCCGGCTGGAATCCGACTCGATCATGGCGTTCGCCCTGTCCCGCCGGCAATCGGACTACACCGAACGCGACCGGATGGTGCTGGAACTGCTCCGACCGCACCTGGTACTCGCCTTCAACAACCATTCCCTGGCTGAGGAACGTCAAACGGTCCTCGAAGACGCCAGCCTGGCCTTAAATGCGCTGGCCGCCGCCACCATCAGCGTTAATCCCGAGGGCCGCATTCTGAACCACACCGGACCGGGCCTGCAATGGATCGGCGCCACCAGTCCCGGCGTTCTGCCCGCCCGGATTTACGCCTGGCTGAGACAGCGAGCCACCCGCACCGCCCAACCCACCCTGCACCTGACCCTGGATACCGGCTGCCTGCACATCCGCGCCGTGCCCACCGGTGACCGGCAGCGTCTGCTCCTGGTGCTCACCCGCGATGACGACCGTTTCTGCGCCGCCCCGGCCCCGGAAAAATTTACCCTCAGCCGCCGGCAATGGGAGGTCGCCCGCTGGATTTGTCAGGGCAAGACGAATGCCGAAATCGCCACCATCCTGGCCATCAGCCCCCGCACCGTTCATAAACACGTCGAACACATTTTCAAAAAACTCGGCGTCGAATCCCGCCACGCCCTGACCATTCTGTTATCCCAAAATTAGCGGAAGTGGGTTGGACTTTTGGGGTGTTTGCACCGCCCTCACGGCTGTTCCACCAGCCGGTAAAACCGTTGCGGTGAAACCAGCAGCGCATTCGTATCCGACACGCTCAGCGTGTTCGTGACGGCCGTGAGCGGCCCGCCCAGGTTGATCCAATTTGTGTCCAGCAGATTGGTGCTGTAAAGCACTTGATAGCTTACCCCCGGAACCGTGCTCCACGTGAGATTAAACGATGCGTTGTTTGGCGGGGGGGGCTGTGCCAAACTAAACTCCGGCGGTGGCACCGGGGTCACACTCACGTCGTCCAACCCAAAATAGCTCGGATCATTTTCCGCCCCGAATTGCAGCAGTGTAGTGGTTCCCGCCGCCGTGACGATGAATTCCAGATTGGTCCAGTCAAACGCCGGGGGATTGGTGACATCATATAGCATCGTGCCGCCCCAGTTGACCTGGAACACCTGCAGGGATCCGGCGGCGGGATTGTCGAGCCAGAGGGAAAGCAGGTAGTTTTGGCCCGGAGCCGTCGCCAGCGTCTGCGCCAGCGTCGCCAGTTGGTCGTCGCCCAAAAACGCCCCGTAATTGCCGGAATGCACCACGTCAAAGCCATAGGACGCATCATTGGCCAGACTTTCCACGGCATCATAAATAAACCCACTGGGTCCGCCGGTGACGGTGTCGCCCACCAGCGTCCAGCCCGTGAAATCCCCCGTCTCAAAACCGCCATTGACCACCAGGGATTGACCGACATTGAGGGCGAAGGGCAGGCTCGCCACCAGCCCGTCATCATTGGTCACCAGCACCGACGCCATGTAACTGCCCGCCGGCAGACTGTCCGCCGCCGTCGCCAGACTCACCGTCACCGCCGTTTGGCCCCCCCCCGCCAGCGTGCCGTCCGGCATGTCAACATTCAGCCAAGCCGAAGTGTTGATGAGACTCCATGCCAGCGGAGCCACGCTTAAATTGGTCAACCAGTAGGTCTGCGCAGTCACACTAAACGGGCCGCCGACGCCACCCGCCGACAGGAAAACATTGGTTGGCGAAACCGTCATGGGTTGGTTGACCGTCAACGTGAGCCATCCGGTCTGCACGACTTGCAGCGTCGCATTCGAGAAAATCAGCCCCGCCGTATAGGTGCCCACACCCAAAGTTGCGGCCGCCCCCGTCAGGCTGAAGGCAAGACTGGTCTTGCCCCCCGCTCCCAACACGCCGTTCGTCGCGGAAATTTGCAGCCACGCCGGGAGGTTGAACACCGACCAGGTCAACGGTGAACTGCCCGGATTGATCAGCAGGATATTTTCGAACCCCGCGCCAAACGGCCCGCCCGCCACCCCGGTGGCGGAATCCGTCAAGGGCGAAACCACCAGGCCCGCGGGGCCGGCCAGGGCATTGAGCAGACTGGCTCCGTTCGGCGTACCCAATCCGGTGCAGAGGTCATAGCCATTGGTGGCAAAAAACAAACTGGGGCTCTTGGACCAGGTGTTGCTGCCGGTGGTCACGTCGTTAAAACACGACGCATAGTTGGTTCCCGCCGCGATGGCATAGAGGGCCGGATTAATGAAACCCATCGGCGGCTGACCGCCCGTCACCGCCTGCTGATTGGCCATGGCCGTGAACGCCGCCCACAATGGGGCCGCGCAACTCGTGCCGCCATACTCGCCGTTCGTGCCGTCCCCAAAGTCCACAAAAACATTGTCCGCCGTCAGCGCCACATCCGGAATGTTCCGGAAGCTCGCGGAGCCGCCCCGCGCCGGCATGTTAATATTCGCCTGCCAGCTCGGGATCGCATAATAACTGCTGATGCCGCCGCTGCTGCCCACATATTCCCCGGCCGCCGAATCATAACCCCAATTCCAGACCGTCTCAGAATTATACGAGACCCCCGCCCCGTTCATCGTCAACGTCGTCCCGCCCACCTGCGTGATGATCGGACAACTGGCGGGTTCGTTCTCCAGGGACGAGGAATTACCGTCCACTGGGTTGGCGGACCGGGAACTCGACGTGTAAGCGTCGCTGTCACCGGACGCGTCAAAATACGTCTGCCCCACGGCGGCCATGTTCGTGAAAATCGTGGCCGTCGTCACGCTTTGGGAACGGTTCCAATGCCACGAACTGCTCAAATTCTTCACTGTGGCGCTGTCCGCCAGCATGGCATTCAAGATGTCATTCGGGAGGTATTTGTTGATATTTCCCTGATAAAGCACAATTTTGGCCAGCCCCGGTGCCATCGCCATGGCCAGTTCAATGTCGAGGGAAACCTCCGGATTGCCCGCTGCGGTCGGGGTGCCATCATAGTCATCCAGTAAATTGGTCTGGATGAGAATGTTCACCCGCCCGCCGCCCGCCGCCGCGGCATAAGCCGCGATATCACTCGGATAATATCCATCCGCCTCGAACAACCCGATCACCTGCCCCGCCCCGGTCATCACCGTGTCCGGTGCATAGGCGTTGCGAAAGTCATCCCCAAAATAATTGCCGGAACCATCCGGCGCGGTCCCGTTGTAGGAATTCGCCTGCCTCGTCCCTTGCGCCGCCGTCCGCCGGTGCAACATCGGGCGCGGGCGCGAAAGATTGCTCAGCCCCTGCACATCCACCAGCGGCAAATCCGCCGCCACGGTCGGCTCCGTATCCGGCGCAAAAAAATCCCGCGCCTCCGTGGGATGCCGGTAGGTCCGCAGCGTGAGGTGAAACGCCTTTTCCACCGCCCCCGCCGGACCCCTTACATCCAACACCAACCGGTTGGCGTAAGTCCCCGTCACCACCAGCCCGTTCGTTCGCGCGAACGCCTTCACCGCCGCGTAGTCCTGTTCCGTCGGACCAAACCGGTCCGCGAATTCCGTCAGCGTCAGAAAGTGATGAAAATCCGGACTCGCCGGATCATAAAGCCGCCCGATGAAATCGTTCAAGGCCGGCACATGATGCAGGGGCAACCCCATCGCCAGCCGCAACTGATTCGTCGCCGCCACCAACCCGGTGGCCGTCAGGGTCGGCACCACCGGCGGCACATGACCCGATAACACCTTCAAGCCCGCCGCCCCAACCGGCCCGATCCCGCAAAACAGAATCAACGCCAATCCCGCCACCCGCCGCTGCCAATAATTCACATTCAAGATATTTAATGGTTGCCCTCAAAATCGCTGGATTTGAGAACGAATTGCCTGGGCGTTCCCAATTCCGACTGGATGCGAAAACATACTTGAGAACCCCCCAAAGTCAACTGAACGGTGGAAAATCTGCCGGAGCCGGGCTCAACCCTGCCCCCGCTGCGCGGTCGGCTTCCAGCCTGTCCCGGCGCGCCCCTCAGTGCGAGCCGTTCCCTTCCATGGCCATTTCTCCCCAAGCAGATGTATCCCTTTATTGGGACAGTGTCGAGATGCGCCCCATCATTTCTTCTCCCGGGTTCTGACATTGCCAAGGGGCGGCGGGCGTTTTAGGATGTCCGTCGGCTCATGGCTGAATATAAAGTCCAGTTCGAGGTCTTTGAGGGACCGCTCGATTTGCTCCTCTATCTCATCAAGAAGGAGGAGGTGGACATTTATGAGGTCAACCTGACCAAACTCGCCACCCAATTCATCGAATATGTGGAGTTGATGCGCCAGTTCGATCTCGAGGTCGCCGGCGAATTCCTCGTGATGGCCTCCACCTTGATGTATGTCAAGAGCCGGGAATTGTTGCCGGTGGATAAACAGGTGGTGGTGGAGGGCGAGGACGAGGGCGAGGATCCCCGCTGGGAACTGATCCGCCAGCTCGTTGAATATAAAAAGTTCAAGGATGCCGCCGCCCAATTGGAGGCGCTCGAACTTCGGCAGGAGTCCATTTACCCCCGGTTGCCCGGCAAAGTGGAGTTCTCCGCCGAACCGGTCGCCGTCAAACCCGGGGTGTCCATTTTCGACCTGCTCAACGCCGTCAACGACGTGCTCAAGCGCATCGCCCTCAAAGAGGCCGGCAACCGCGAGATTTTCGAGGACAAATGGTCGGTTAGTGAAAAAATCGAGCTGGTTCTCAAAGTTATTGCCGAGCGGAATCAAGTGCGGTTTTCGGAACTCTTCGAGCAGGCGGCGAACCGCTGGGAGGTGATTTGCACTTTCCTGGCGTTGCTCGAACTGATCCGCTTGAAACAACTGGTCTGCACCCAGCCCGAGCCCTTTGCGGAAATCGCCATCGGCCGTCGGTCGGAGGAGCCCGCTGACCCCGGGCCGGCCGGTGAGCCCGCCGCTGCGGTGGAATCCCCGGTGCCGGTCATGCCCGGTCCCGCCGAAACCGCCGAAATCGCAGAAATTGAACCGGTGGCTCCGGCCTCCGTCGCGCCCGGCGATCCCGCCGAGCCGGTCCCGGCCGACCCGCCCGCGCCCGAGTGAATCAGCTATAAATGTATGGAACTGAAATTCATCCTGGAAGCCCTGTTGTTTTCCGCGCAAAAACCCCTGAGTGCCCGGGAATTGCGCGAATTGGTGGTCACCGCCGCGAATGTCGAGGAGGCGGAGGCCGCGGTGAAGGCGTTTAAAAAGACCCGGGACGAGGAGGTGACCGCCGCCCTGGAGGCGCTCGCGCACGACCACGAGACGGCGGCGCGCAGTTACCGGCTGGCCTGTGTGGCCGGGGCGTGGCAGTTTGTCTCGCAACCCGAATACGCCCCCTGGCTGCGGGCGCTGGTGGGGGTCAAGGTCCGGCCCTCGCGCCTGTCGCAGGCGGCGCTGGAAACCCTGGCCATCATCGCCTACCGCCAGCCCGTGACGCGGGCCGAAGTCGAGCAGGTGCGCGGTGTCAGTGTGGACGGCACCATGCAGACGCTGTTGGAACGCGGCCTGGTTGAACAAAGCGGTCGCGCGGAAGTCGTGGGGCGACCGGCGTTGTATAGCAGCACCCCGGCCTTTCTCGAATATTTTGGCTTGAGCAGTCTGGACGGGCTGCCGGCCGCCGATGAGTTGCGCCGCCTGGTCGTGGAACGCCCCCCCGCGCCGATTACCGCTGATCCCGGCCTGGCCACGGTGCCCCCGGAACAATTGACGCTGATAACCCCGGCGGGTGCGCCGGTGGAAGCCGCCAAGAAAGCGGAGTCAACGGCGGAATCCGCCGCGCCATCCGCAGTCGAACCGGAAGTGCAGGCCGAGGCCGCGCCGGCGAGCCCGGGAGTGGCAGCCGAGCAGGAATGAGGCTGCCGATGGCCTGCCATTTCATAAGGTCACGTGCGGGGCGGAGGGCCGTCCCGGTGGAAATCGGGCGCTGATTTGAACAATGGCCGCTGGCGGGGGCCGGGACAACATGCTAGATTGGTCGGTATGCATCGAAAATGAGTCATTCCCCAAATTCACCCCGGCAAATCCTGGTGATTGGCGCCGGGCCGGGCGGGTTGACGGCGGCGATGCTGCTGGCGGCGCGCGGCTTCAAAGTCACGCTGCTGGAAAAAAGCGACCGCGTCGGCGGGCGCAATGCCGCGATCACGCGCAACGGTTACAAGTTCGACACCGGCCCGACCTTCCTGATGATGAAGTTCATCCTCGACGAGGTGTTCGCGGAGGCCGGCCGCCAGAGCGCGGACTATCTCAAATTCGTCAAGCTTGAACCGATGTACCGGTTGCAGTTTGACGATCTGGCGTTCGAGCCGACCACCGACCACGCGGCGATGTTGAAGCAGCTCGAGGAAAAATTCCCCGGCAACGCCGCGGGTTACTGGCGGTTTCTCAAGACCGAGCAGGAGCGGTTCCGCAAAATGTATCCGTGCCTGCAAAAGGATTATTCCTCGCTGACCAGCTACCTTTCCACCGACCTGCTGAAGGCGGCGCCGCATCTCTCCTTCGGCCGGTCGGTCATGGATGTGCTCGCCGGCTATTTCAAACCCGACCGGCTCAAGCTCTGTTTCACCTTTCAGGCGAAATACCTGGGCATGTCGGCTTGGGATTGTCCCGGCCTGTTCGCCATCCTGCCATTCGTCGAACACGCCTACGGCGTCTATCACACGCAGGGCGGCCTGAGCGAAATTTCCGGGGCGATGGCGCGGGTGTGCCGGGAATACGGCGTGGACCTCCGGTTGAATTCACCCGTGAAGCAGTTCCTCCTCCAAGGCCGCGATGTGCGGGGGGTGGAACTGGAATCCGGGGAGAAAATCCTGGGCGACGAAACCGTGTTGAATGCGGACTTCGGCTACGCCATGAACCACCTCGTGCCTCCCGGTGTCTTGAAACGCTACAGCCCGCCGAAAATCGCCGCGCGCGAGTTCTCCTGCTCCACCTTCATGCTCCACCTGGGCGTGGACAAAATCTATGACCTGCCGCACCACACGATCTTTTTTGCGAAGGATTACCGGAGAAACATCGAGGACGTGTTTCAGCGCAAGGTGCTCTCGGAGGAATGTTCGTTTTACGTCCGCAACGCCAGCGTGACCGATCCCCTCCTGGCCCCGCCCGGCCACTCGTCGCTGTATGTCCTGGTGCCCGTCCCCAACCGGACGGCGGCGATTGACTGGTCGAAGGAGAAAAATTCCTTCCGGGACCGCCTGTTGACGGCCCTGGAAACGCGCGGCGGGCTGACGAATTTGCGCGCGCATATCCGCGAGGAAATCGTCTTCTCCCCGGACACCTGGCAGGGCCAGAACATCCATCTGGGGGCGACCTTCAATCTCTCGCACAAGCTGTCGCAGATGCTGTATTTTCGTCCGCGCAACAAATTCGAGGAACTGGGCCACTGCTATCTGGTGGGGGGCGGCACGCATCCCGGCAGCGGGCTGCCGACCATATACGAATCCGGCCGCATTGTGGCGAACCTGATCTCCCGCGCGCACCATGTGCCGTTTGTTTCCAAAAACACGCAGGTCTGAGGCGCAACCATGCAATTGAAAAAGAGCTTAACCGCAGATGGACGCAGTCAGGGAAAAGCGGAAAGCGGGAAAGCGAAAACGGAAAGGCCGCGTTCCGGCTGAGGCGCTGGTTGGGTTTTACTGCCGTTGCGCCAGGGGCGGCAACCGCAGCAACCGGCCGCGGTTGTAGCGTTGCACCAGCAGGCAGGGCAGATTGGCGGCCATGGCGTAAACGGCATTGACGGCGACCGCCCACGGCGGATTCCACAGGGCGAACACCGGTATGGCGAACAGGGCCAGCCAGTGGACGAGTTCCCCGCGCCAGGTTTCCCGCAGAAACCGTTCGTAATAATCCGGCGTCCGCGCCCGCAGGGACGCCTTGGGAAAGCCGCTGCGGAACCAGCCGGCGGCGTCCGGCAACCGGTCTTTCCAGAGTTTGATGGCGAACACTTTTTCGTAGATTCGCCCGGGCTGCTCCCAGCGACAGAGCCGGGCGGCCCGGCCGCGCGGATGAAAGCGTCCGGCCGGAATCAGGGTCAAGCCCCAGGCCAGGCCGAATTGTATGATCAGCCAGGCCGCCACGTTCAGGAGCCCGATCCAGAGAGTTGGCAATTCAATCAGCACGAATCACCCGGCCTTTCCACGCGACCGGTTTTTTGCGGACGGCGCGCCAGAGCGAACGTGAGAAGACGAAGAAATAAAACCCCAGTGGCGCGGGGTATAGCAGTGACGTCGCCCAATGAAACGCCCCGACCCGCCGCATCAGCCAGCCCACCTGCACCGCATACAGCGCATAGACCAACCCATGGACCGGCGCTTCGCGGGCGAGCGGCAACGCTCCGGCCGCCATCGCCAGCCCGCTCAGCCAGCAGATCGCCAGCAACAGCAACGGCAGCGGGGTTTTGCCCGCGCCGGATGCAAACCCCCGGCCCCAGCCGTCCATCATTTCGCGCCAGCCCTGCGGATACATGCGCATGGCCGCCACTCCGCGCCCGCCCCGGCAGCGTAACGGCACGCCGGCCGCCCGCAGGATTTCCGCGAGCCGGAAATTTTCGAGAATCTCGCCCTTGACGGCGCTGTGTCCCCCCACGCGCCGGTAGGCGGCAGCTTCAATGAGTAAAAACTGACCCAGCAGCCCGCGCGGAGTCAGGTGGTCGCCCAGCACGGTGAACGCGCCCGTGCCGGCCGGCATGATGAGGTTGAAGAACACCGAGAACTGTTCGTACCAGGCCCGGACCCGGTGAAGCGGGGCGACGGACAGGGCGCCGCCCGCGGTGGAAAATTCGGCCAGCACCGCCGGCAGTCCTCCGGGTTCGAGCCAAGTGTCGGCGTCCAGAAAGAGCAGCCACTCGCCCCGGGCCAGCGCGGCCCCATGCCGGCAGGCCCAGGTTTTGCCGCGCCAGCCCGCGGGGAGCGGCGGAGCGTCCGCCACGGTCGCACCGAATTCGCCGGCCACGGCGGCGGTGCGGTCGGTGGAGGCGTCGTTGACCACGATGATTTCGGCGGGGGGCCCCGGCTGGCTGGTTAAGGAGGCCAGCAGGCGGGGAAGGTTTTTTTCCTCGTTCCGCGCCGGGATGATGACGGTGAGTTTTTGCGCCAGGCCGGCCTGGGCGGGGGCCGGGCGGCACGGCTTCACCCGGGCCAGCAATGCCCAGCCCGACAGCCAGCCAATGGCCGGAATGATCCACCGGGTCATGGGGTGTCCCACGCGACAATTTTGCGGGCGACGTTCTGTCCGCACAGCACGACCATGGGCATGCCCCCGCCCGGATTCACCGAACCGCCGACGAAGAAGAGATTCGGATACAGCGTACTTTGCTTCGGGGCTTTGAACGCCAGATTTTTCCATCGGTCGCTGACCACGCCGTAGATGGACCCCTTGTTGGACAGATATTTTTCGCGGATGTCCGTCGGCGTCAGCACATGCTCGAACACGATGTGCCGGCGCAGGTCTTTCAGTCCCATGCGCTCCAGCTTGTCAATGATGCGGTCCTTGAAGCGGAGATACTCCTCGCGCGGGATCGGATGCTCGTCGTTGATTTGGGGGATGTGCGGCAAAATCTTCAGGCAATCACAGCCCGGCGGCGCGACGGTGGCGTCGGTTTTCGAGGCGGCCACGAGATAAATGGTCGGGTCGTCCGGCAGTTCCTTTTTTTGGAAAACGGTGCGAAAATGTTCGCGCTGGTGGCGGGAGAAAAAGAAATTGTGGTGCGCCAGTTGCGGATACTGGCAATCCAGCCCCAGGTCCAGCACCAGGCCGGAGCAGGCGGGTTCCAGTTTTTTCTCCAGGGAGGCGATGAACTTTTTGTCCCCGCTCAATAATTTTTCATAGGCGGGAATGACCTCCATGTTGGACACGATGATGTCGGCGGGGTGGAAAACCCCATTGGCGACCAAGCCGGTGACGCGGTTATTTTCCCGGAGCACTTCGCTGACTTCCGCGTTGAAATGGACCGGGACGCCCGTTTCCGCCAGCAACCGTCCGAGGCCGCGGGCGAGGTTGTAAAGGCCGCCCTCGACATACCACAGGTCATAACGGAACTGGATCGTCGGCAGGGCGTTCATGAACGCCGGCGCGCGATAGGGCGAAGAGCCGACATATTTGATGAAGAAATCAAAGATGTCGCGGAAATATTGCGTCTGCAAGTGCGCCGCCACGCCCTGGTGCATGGTGCGGAACAAATCGAACTGGAAGAATTTCCAGGGCCCGTAATGCTTCGCGAATTGCCGCCAGTCATCCAGCCCCGCTTCAAAATAACCGTCATTGGTGAGATCGTAGAGCCGGGCGGAATAGGCGAGGAAACGCTCGATGTTCTCGGGGGGTTCGCCCACTTTCCGCGCCTCGGCGGCCATTTTTTCCGGTTCGGGATACAAGTCCAGCGTGACGCCGTCCTCAAAAAAATTCCGCCAGTGCGGGCGCAGGGCCCGCAGGGTGAAATAATCGGCCATCCGCCGGCCGCTCCGGGTGAACAGGCGTTCAAAAATGTGGGGCAGGGTGAGGATGGAGGGGCCCAAATCAAACGTATAACCCTGCGCTTGCAGCAAATTGAGTTTGCCGCCGAGGTGCGCGTTTTTTTCAAACACCGTCACTTCATAACCGGCCTGCCGCAGGGAAAGGGCGGCCGAGATCCCGCCCAGGCCCGCGCCGATGACCAGGATTTTTTTTGCGCTCATGGTTGATGATCTTCCGGGTTCGCTCCCGCCACGCGATCCAGCCCGGCCCGGGCCAGATGGTCGGCGGGATGCTCGGCCAGCGCCCGGCGGAAATAGTCCGCCGCCCGGGCGCGGTCCCCGAGTTTTTCATAAGTCAGCCCAATGAAGGTCCGGCAACTGCTCCGGCCCCAGCGGGGTTCCAACGGAGCGGGCGGGCGGGCGGCCTCGGCCTCAAAATATTGTTCCGCGAGCAATAAAGTCCCAAGGGCCTTCCGCCAGTCCGCCGCCCGGCCGGCGGTGTAATATTCACCCGTGCCGAGCAGATAACGCACCCGAGGGTTGGTCGCGCCGTCCGCCAGGGCGGCATCCTCCTGGGCCATCACGCGCAGCCCCAAATAGACGGCGCGGAACCAGTGTTCGCCGATGCGCATGCCATAAATCGTGCCCAGCAGCGCATGGCTTTCGGACTGATGCGGATCGAGTTTCACCGCCCGGGTCAGCGCCTGCACTGCCGCCTCTTGGGCGTCGGCGGCGGCGGTGGCATGGCCCGGGCGGCTGAGCAATTGCAGCATCCGGTGGAATTCCGTGACCCCGAGCCAGTAGAAATTCGTGGGGTTGTCCGGTTCCTCCACGGTGGCCTGCCGGAAAAGGCTGCCGGCGTGGGCGAAGCGTTCGCCGTCCCAGTCTGCAAAGGCCGCTTGGAATTCCGCCGCACCCGCAACCGCCGGCGACCCGCCAGCGGCGCTCCCGGCATGGAGGGCGGGGGCGGCCAACCAGATTAAAAACGTTAACAGACGAAACATCGCTTGATAATTAATACTCCGCCCCCCAACTTTTACCAAGTTGATTATGGATTTCACCGATACCGTCCGCCGCGTCCGCGCCGGCTTCGCCAGCGGGGTCACCCGGCCGCTGGCGTTCCGCCGGGAACAGTTGGGTAAATTGTTGGCCGCCCTGGACCGGTATGAAGGGGATTTGCTGGCGGCCCTCCAGGCGGACCTTGGTAAATCCGCCCAGCAATCGCTCGCCACCGAACTCGGCTTGGTCCGGGCGGAACTCCGCCAGGCCGGTCGGCGACTCTCCCACTGGGCTGCGCCTGTGCCCCGCCGCACCCCCTGGCTGGTCGCCCCCGCCCGGGGTTGGGTGCAACCGGAACCGTTGGGTGTTGGTCTGATTTTGGGGCCGTGGAATTATCCCGTGCAACTGTTGCTGGCCCCGCTGGTCAGCGCCGTGGCCGCAGGCAACACGGTGATCTTGAAGCCCTCCGAACTCGCCCCGCACACGGCTGAAGCCCTGACGGCGATGGTGGCCGCGACCTTTGCCCCGGAATATATCACCACCGTCAACGGCGGACCCGGGGTGGCCGAGGCGTTGTTGCGGGAAAAATTCGATAAAATCTTTTTCACCGGCAGCCCGTCCGTGGGCCGACGCGTGATGACGGCGGCCGCCCGCCATCTGACGCCCGTGACGTTGGAGTTGGGCGGCAAATGCCCCGCCATCGTCTGCGCCGACGCCCCGGTGGAACTCGCCGCCCGCCGCATTGCCTGGGGTAAGTTTCTCAATGCGGGCCAGACCTGCGTCGCCCCTGACCATGTATATGTGCAGCGCAGCCTCCGCGCGCCGTTTCTCCAGGCGCTGAAAAATAACCTGTTGGAATTTTATGGGACCGATCCGCGCCGCAGCCCCGATTATGGCCGGATTATCAACGAACACCATTTTGCGCGGCTGGTGGAATATCTCGCCGATGGCAAAATCTTCCACGGGGGCGAGCACGACCGGCGGGAATTATACCTGGCCCCAACCCTATTGACGGACATAGTCCCCGACGCGGCCATTCTCGGTGAGGAAATTTTCGGCCCCGTGCTGCCGGTTTTGGAATTCGATCAACTCCCGGAAGTGGTGGCTCGACTTCAAGCCGCCCCGATCCCGCTGGCGCTGTATCTCTTCACAACGGACGGCGGCGTGGAGCGGACGCTGATGAGCGAATTGCGGTCCGGCGGGGTTTGCATCAACGACGTCATCTCCCAGATGATCGGGACCAATCTGCCGTTTGGCGGATTGGGGGAGAGCGGTTTTGGCGCTTATCACGGGCGCGCGGGTTTCGACGCCTTTTCCCACGGCCGTTCCGTGCTGCGCCGGGGCAACTGGCTGGATCTGCCGTTCCGTTATCCACCGCCGAAGTTTTCACCCGCAGGACTCAAGCGGGCGCTGAAATATTTTCTCCGCGACTGAATCATTCTTCCGCCAGGGCGGATTGTGGCCGGGTGGTCAGATCGAGGGTGGCGGGAGCTAAGCCGGGTGAATTCACGGTCAGGTGGAGGGTGCCGGGAAGCAGGGTGGATTGGATGACGATGAGGGCTTTGCCGTGGTAGGTTTTCCGGCGCGTGGCCTTGAAGGGTTCGTTGCTGTTCCAATCGCCACTGGCGATGCCCAGGTTGCGGCCGGGACCGGTGAACGTGAACTCCACGGTGTTGGTGGCGGTGTAAACGGGGTTGCCGGCGGCATCCGTGATGTCCACTTCGACACAGGAGACGTCATTGCCATCCGCATAGAACGTGGTCCGGTCAGGCTGGAGCCGGACTTGGGCGGGGTCGCCGGCGGACTTGAGGCGGTCGGTGGCCACCTCCCGGCCGCCCATCCGGCCCACGGCCCGGATTTCCCCGGCCTGCCACGGGACATTCGTCCACTGCATGATTCCGTTTTTGGCGAAATCGGCCGACCATTGGGTTCCGATTTTATTGGTGTTGACGTAGAGGTCCACGCTCTCACAACTGGTGAAGGTGACGACACTGACGGCGCCGGTCTGGTTCCAATCCTCGGCGAGCGCCGGCATGGCGCGGCCGTTGCCGTTGCCGTTGCCGATGGTGATGTGGACCATGGGGGTCAAACCCCACTGGCTCTGTTGGTAATAAAACCAGGATTTACGGAACAGGCAGTTGTCCAGGAAGCCGCTGGTGCCGCCCAGCTTCCGTTTCGCTTCGCCCAGATAATCCACGCCCGTCCACAAGTGATGCCCCACCACATAGGGGGCGTCCTTCACCCCATACCAGGTCGGGATGTTCTTGCCGGGAATCGCATACGGATCCTGTTCGGTGCCCACCAGCACGGCGTTCGGATTCAGGGCGTGAATCGGGCCGTAAAGGAAGTCCTGATAATTGATGCCCACCACATCCTCCACCTCGGCGAGGGCGGCCAACCCGGGGGCGTCGCTCCAACCGGCGACGCAGGCGTGGGTGTAGGGGCGGGTGCTGTCGAGTTTCTTGGCGAAGGGCACCAGGAGTTTGAGGGTGTTGGGGATGAACGCCGGCACCTTGGCGGCGGCGACCACCTCGTTGCCCAGGCTCCAGATCACCACGCTCGGATGGTTGCGATCCCGTTCAATGAACGAGGTGAGATCCTGCGGCCAGTCCTGGTCAAAATCCGCATAATACGACGTGGCGTTGGTCTGCGACCATTTGTCGCAGAATTCATCCATGACCATCATGCCCAGTTGATCACAATAATCGTAGAATTCCGGGCTTTGCGGGTTATGCGATGTGCGGATGGAAGTGCAGCCGGAAGCCAGCAGTTCTTTGATGGCGCGCTCCCACATGACATCCGGCACGGCGGCTCCGGCGGGCACGAGGGTGTGGTGAAGGCAGACGCCCTTCAACTTGGTCGGCACCCGGTTGAGGGTGAACCCGTCGGCGGCGGTGTATTTCAGTTCGCGGATGCCGAACGGGCTGACATAGTCATCCACCGGCGCGGCCTGGTCCAGCAGCCGGGAATAGGCGTAGTAACGCACTGGCGTGGCGGGCGACCAGAGGCGGCAGTCGGACAGCGCCAGGGTCTGGATGCAGGTATTGGTGTGGCGGGCCGCGAGCGTCAGGGGCGTGGTGACCGTCTGGCGGGCGCGGCCGGACTCATCGTAAATCGTGGTTTCCAACGTGCGGGTCTGCGGGGTGGCCAGTTCATTGACCACGTCGGTCTGCACCCGAATCTCCGATTGCGCCGCCGCCACCGCAGGGGTGGTCACGGCGGTGCCCCAGTTCCGAATATGCACCTGATCGGTGGCAATGAGCCACACGTGACGGTAGATGCCCGTACCGGAATAGAAGTGCGACCGGCGGGCCGTCTGGTTATCCACATAGACGGCCAGCACATTGTCGCCCGTGGCGTTGAGATAAGGCGTCAGATCACAGTAAAAACTGATATACCCAAAGCGCTGGCCGCCCACCCGGGTGCCGTTCAAGTAGATCGCGGAGTCCTGGTAAACGCCGTCAAACTGGACGACGACCTGCTTCCCGGCAAACGCCCGGGGCAGGGTGAAATGTTTCCGATACCAGCCGAGGGCGCCGGGATCATTGTTCGTGGTGCAGACCAGGGTGATGCTCATGTCATGCGGCACACTGGTCGTGGCCCAGGCCGAGTCATCGAACGCCACCGCCTCCGCCCCGGGAACATTGCCGGTCTGCACTTTCCAGTCTTCATCCAGTCGCAGCTTCATCCGGCTCTTGAGAAATTTCCCCTCAAGTCGTTCCGTCGGCGTCGCCTGAAGCCGTCCGGTCATGAGACAAAACAACGCCAGCAGAATGGTGGCGGCGCGGCGAGTGGGAATTTGCATGCGGTTTGCTTGCCAAGAATTTAGTTGCCCCGCAAGCCTATATTTCAGCCCATATTCCCGCAAAGACCTTTGACCAACATCCGGTGGCGCTTGGCGTTGGATGTATCAACTGTCTCCGGCCACTTTTTTGAGGTATTCAAAGGAAAAAATCCCGGTGTTGTGGCCGTCGGCCCAGACGGGCTGGATGGCGTAGCCGCCCACATAGTCAAGACGCACGAGTTTGAACGCGACACTGGAAAAGGGTTTGGCGGGGTTTTTATAGACATTGCCCATAATGTCGGTCTCGCCCGAACAGCCGGCGCAGGGGCAGCACCGCCGCAGTTTTTCGAGCGGAATAAAATCCTCGCGGCCATCATCCCATTTGATGGCCAGTTCACTGCCTATGTGCTGAAGGTCAACGGCGCGCATGGGGGGAAAATATCCAGTCGGACCGGTCGGCGTCCACACAATCCGGTTTTTGTCTGAATATTGGAGGAAAAGCAAAAGCTCGCCTGTCCGCCGTCGGTGCAATAAACTCTTGCGATGCCGGAACTGACCAATCAAACTTTCGCACTGCCAATCGCTGGATGAATTGGTGTGAAAGGCCGACTATGAATGATAATTCCGATTTACCACGGCAGACCCCAAAGATGCTTTTCCCTCCGCCCAGACCTCACCGTTTGAAGGTTGAGAATTTCGGTCCCATCAAATCTGCGGATGTATCCTTCGGCAACCTGACCGTGTTCGTCGGACCACAGGCCACGGGGAAAAGCATTCTGCTCCAGTTACAGAAACTGCTGGTGGACACACCCTCCATCAAGAAGGAGTTTGCCCGGGCCGGGGTGGACTGGTCGGGCGATTACCATGGTTTTCTCGACGTGTATTTTGGCGAAGGAATGCGCTCGCTCTTGAAACCTGACACGCGGATCACGCTTAACGGAAGCCCGGTTGATTTAGAACGGCAGATCAGGGAAAAACGGCCGCACCGGCAGGAATCCATGTTTTTTATTCCAGCGCAACGCGTTCTGGCGCTTCGCGATGGCTGGCCGTCGGCTTTCAATTATTACGATGCCAGCGTTCCATTTACCCTGCGCGAGTTTAGCGAGCACCTCCGGTTGCTGATGTCCGATTTTGGCACGGAAGGAACCCTCTTCCCAGTGCCCCGCCGGCTGAAGGCGGAGTTCCGCGATTTGCTGCAAGACCACATTTTCCCGGGCTTTGATCTGAAGATTGACACCCAGCGGGCTCAGAAACGGTTGGTTTTGGCCAGCCAGGATAAAGACGGGGGCAGCCTTCCCGTAGCGGTATGGTCGGCCGGCCAGCGCGAGTTTGTCCCGCTGCTCCTCGGTCTTTACTGGCTGATGGTGTCTTCAAAAACCCCGCGTCGCAAGGGCGTGAATTGGGCGGTAATCGAGGAACTGGAGATGGGCTTGCATCCCCGCGCCATTGCGGTCGTCATGCTGATGATGTTCGAACTCATGGCGCGTGGCTACCGGGTCTGCCTCTCGACGCATTCACCGCAAGTGCTGGATGCGGTCTGGGCCTTGCAACGCTTAAAAAACCACGGCGCGCCGGCCTCCGAATTGTTGCAGGTCTTCGCGGTGGAACCAACCGCCCCCATGCTTGAGCTCGCGGAAAAAGTCATGCAGCGGAACATAAAAGTGTATTACTTCGATCGTGAGGCGGGAAAAACCAAGGACATCTCGGCTCTGGATCCCAGTGCTGAGGAAGCCGGGGAATCTGGCTGGGGCGGGTTGGCTGAGTTCAGTGGCCGTGCCAACGAGGCGGTCGCCCGCGCCGTCGCCAACTCCAACCAGTAAACCGACCATGGGCTTCAAAGAAGTGGTGGCGGCAACCCCCAAGCTCGCCGGTCAATGGCAGGCGGGTCTGGGCGCTCTCCGGCCCCAAGACAAATCGCATGTAACACCGGAGGATACTTCCACCGCGCGATTGCGGGGCAGTGTGGATATTGACAGCGCTTTGACGGCATCGGACCCAAACGGGAACCGTTGGGATTTTGCGATTGGTTACCAACATGCCAATCGCTCTGACGAATATATTTACTGGGTGGAGACGCACACTGGAAGCGACAGCCAAATCAGCCTCGTATTGAGAAAATTGGCCTGGCTCAAGACCTGGCTGAAGGGTGACGGAAAGAAACTCGCAAAATTCGACAAGTCGTTTGTCTGGGTTCCCAGCGGAGCGACCTCCTTCACGAAGGGTGCGACCCAAGTGAGAATGCTGGCCGACCAAGGTCTCCTCTACACCGGCTCGGTGTTTAAGATTCCGATTAACCATGCCACTGCAAAATTGGATAACGCCACTCACAACCGGTCACGCCGCCGCCATTAATATTTGCAGTTCACTTGCGCCGAAAATCCGGTATCCTGCGGCATAACATTATGGATACCCGGGCTTTTCTGGAACAACGGTTGATTTGCGTGGCGGTGATTGATGAGGCGGACGATGCGGTGCCGCTGGCGGAGGCGCTGCTGGCGGGGGGATTGAAGGTGATTGAAGTCACGTTCCGCACCGCCGGGGCGGCGGAGTCCATCGCCCGCATCCGGCGGGCGCTGCCGGAGGCACGGGTGGGGGCGGGCACGCTGCTCACGGCGGATCAGGTGAAGCAGGCGGTGGCGGCGGGGGCGCAATTCGGGGTTTCGCCCGGCTTGAGTGAAGCCGTACTGATGGCGGCGCAGGCCAATAACTTCCCGTTGTTCCCCGGGGTCATCACCCCCACGGAAGTGATGCGGGCGCTGGATCTGGGTTGCCAGCAACTGAAATTTTTCCCGGCCGAAGCGGCGGGGGGTGTCAACATGCTGAAGTCCCTGGCCGGACCGTTCGGCCATACGGGGGTGAAGTTCGTGCCCACCGGCGGCATCACGGCGGCCAACCTGCCGCATTACCTCGCCATTCCGCAGGTGGCGGCCGTGGGCGGTTCATGGATGGCCGACCGCAAGCTGGTGGCGGTAAAAGCCTGGTCGCAAATCACCGCGTTGACCGCCGGGGCGATGCACATCATCGCCTCGACGCCGGCGAAATAGCGGTTTAATTGCCCACCGTGACCTGCAGGGGCGCGTCGCGCCGTTCGGCGAAGTGTTTCACGTATTGATGCCATTCCTGGTCGCTGGTGAAATCACGGCTGCGACTCCAGGTGGCCCCGAAATAATAGGTGAAGGGTTTGCCCACTTCCGCGTGCGAGATGGCCAGCAGATTGCGGAGCGGCGGCGCACCCTCCACCGAGGGCTGTTTCACCACCGCATGGATGGCGGCGTCGGTCATGTCCGGGGCGTCGCTCGTGAATTCCTGGACACTGCCCCGGGGCAGGATGATGGCGTCGCCGATGATGTCCTTGGGCTTGTCCTCCGGCTGCCAGTAGCTCAACCAGCCCGCAGCCTGATCCTGGGCGATCATTTCCGTCCCGTCCGGTCCGCAGGCGCGTTCCGCCAGTCCGACGGCGATGATCAGGGGCGCGGGGTCGGGGCTGGCGAACGTGCTTTGGGCCAGGGTGAACCACGAGCCGGCGTCAATGCTATACCGCTTCGTTTCGGAAACCATCCGGCCGCCGCCGGCGTCCCAGGCGTCATAGGTCAGTTCAAACACCGAACGCAGCGGGCCGGAGACGATGAGCTTCCAGTTGCGATAATTGCTGGAGACGTGCATTTTCTTTCCGTCCCAAATGGCGGTGCCGCCGCAGCCGCGGCTGTTGCCCACCCGGAAATCGTCCATGAATTCCCCGTTGTCCACATGGTATTTTTTCGTGCTATACAGAATGTCGCAGATCAGCCCGCGCTGTTTTTTAATCCACACATCCGGTCCGCTGCTGATGGTGCCCTCGGCCTTGATCAGGGCCAGCCCGTAGGTGCGGTGCGCAATGCAGTCGCTCTCCCAGCAAAAATCATCATAGCGTTCCGGCACATACCGCGCCATGGTCTTCACCAGCGGCGCCGGCACGGCCGCCAGGGCGGTGGAATCCACGATGACATAGGTCTGTGTTTCCCCGGGGGCCAAGTCCACCTGGAAAATCAGGGTGTCCGGTGATTGCCCGGCTTGGGACGCGTAAATCTGGGAATCTAAAATGCGCGAGGACCGGGCGTCCAGCACGGATAATTTACCCGGGGCGAACCGGGCCACATCCACGCCGCCGGCGACGACCTCTTTGACCGACAATTCAACCGTTTCCTGCGTCCGGCGGAAGGGGGCCGGATTGGTGACTTTCACCGACACGGCTTTGGTTCCGGTCAAGACGGCCAGCCGGTAAACCTCGCTGCCGGCCAGCAGAAACGCGCCCACGCCATAGGGGGCGGTGGCGTCGGCGGCGAAGGTTTTGGGCGCGGAGCCCGCGGGTTGAACATGCGTTAACTTACCGTCCGCCGCCACGCAGTCCACCAGGGCGGGCCACGCTTTGCGCACGACCAGTTCATATTTGGCCCGGTCCAGCAGACCCTGGTTTACGCCCCAGGCCAGACCGTAGGTAAAGAGCCCGGAACCGCTGGTTTCGCCCAGCGGATAGCTGTCCGGGTCCAGCAGACTGGCATGCCAAAGGCCGTCGGGCTGCTGGCAGTCGGCGATTTTGGCGGCCATGTCTTTGAACAACTGTTCGAATCGCGGGCGGTCGGGATGGTTGGCGGGGAGATATTGCAACATGCGGGGGATGGCGGCGAACACCCAGCCGTTGCCCCGGCTCCAGAAGATCTTTTGGCCGTTGGCTTCCTTCTGGTTCAGGTAGGTGTTGTCGCGCGAGATGAGATGCGCCTCCGGGTCATACAAATAATCCACGGTGCGCCACCAGTTGGTCACCGCAAAATCCAGATACCGTTCATCCTCCGTGGCGGCGGCCAACCGGAGCCAGGTGGGCGGGGCCATGAACAGGGCGTCGCACCAGGACCACTGTTCCTGGCCGCGCGGGCCGTTATACGCCATCCCCGGCGTCGTGGGCGGATGGGCGAGGATGTAATCCAACCGCGCGCGGGTGGGCGCGAGCATTACATTCTTGTGGTATTGGAAATACAACTCGGTCCAGACCTGGCCGATGCACTGATCATCGGCGTGATATTGCCGGCCGCGATAACCGGGCATGTCCCAATTAATATTGGTGCCCAGCGCCATCATGGCGTCGCGGTATTTGGGGTCGGCGGAAATGCCGGCCAGGGCCACCATCCCCACGTCACCGACGGCCTGAATCCAGACGGTGGGGCGGTTGGTGTCCTGCGGTTGCGCGAGTTGCCAGTCGGCCACATGCTGCATGACGTCCAATACGGCGGCGGGTTTGAGCTCCGGGGAAAACGTCCCGGCGGGCGCATCGGCGGCCAGGAGCTGTAAATTAATGACGAGCAGGGCGAGTCCGGCGGCGAGCAGCGGGCGATGGGCGGTGACATTCATGGTGTCCAATAATTATTAATGGTTTAACAACGGTTGCAATTCAATTCCGTCCAGAATGAACGGGCCGACCCCTTTCAAGTCATTTTTGACCACGGGCTCACTGACGTAGTAATTAAAACTGCCGTCGCGATACCGGCCGCCGGGCGACGCCGAGCCGAGCCCGGCCACGGAGCAGCATTTTTGCAGCGACCACCGGCCCCCCCCGCCATCGGTGACGAGATTTTGGATAAGGCCGCGATAAGCCCGTTCGACGACCGGTCGGTAAGTGTCCGGGAGATAGCCCTGATTCATCCCCCGGGCCAGGGCATAGATGAACATGGTCGAGGCCGTGGCTTCCAGATAATTGCCCGGACGCCCGCCCTGGTCCACCACCTGCCACCACAACCCGCTGGGCGGGTCCTGATATTTCACGATGCCAGTACAGAGCTTGTGGAAGGTGGCCAGGAGGGTTGGACGCGCCGGATGGTTGGTGGGGAATTGATCCAACCCATCCACCAGCGCCATGGCATACCAGCCGATGGCGCGGCCCCAGAAATTGGACGAGGCGCCCGTGACCGGGTTGGCCCAGGCCTGGGACCGGCTCGCATCCCACCCGTGATAATACAGGCCGCTGCCCGGATCGTAGGCGTGGGCATCCATCAACTGAATCTGGCGGGCGACTTCATTGAAGGCGGCGGGTTGGTCGAACCGCCGGGCATACTCGGCGGCAAACGGCGCGGCCATGTACAGGCCATCCAGCCACATTTGATTGGTATAGCGTTGCTTGTGCCAGAAACCACCGTCGGGCGTGCGGGGTTGCTGATCGAGTTGATGGAACAATACGCCGGCGGCCCGGCGATACCGTTCTGCATGGGTCCGCCCCCAGAGGGCGAGCAGGGTTTTGCCCGGATTCAGGGCGTCCAGTTGGTATTCCTCCGGCTTGTAACCCTGAATGGTTCCATCGGGCGCAATCAGGGATCCAACGGCCTTTTCGGCAAAGGGCAGATAACGCGCCTCCGGCGCGGACTGATCGAGTTTGAGCAGGGCGAGGGTGAACAAGCCCACCGAGTAATCCCACTTCGGCGTGACAGCGGCGCGCCGGGCCATCTCGGAATCCGCCAGCCGGGCGGACCATTCCAAGGGCGTGGCTCCGTTCACTTGCCACGGCGTCGCCGGGGCGGCGGCGGCCGGCCACACGAGCAGCAGAGCCAGGCTGATGCAGCGGAGGTTCATTTAGAGCGCAAAATTACCAAGGCGATGAGGCCATGGCAAATTTCTACGCCTCAGACAAAAGTATGAGGGGGCATCAATAGAACAGGTATTTTAGCATAGTCAGTTGCCAGTTGTCCCTGGCAAGGCCGATGGCGGGGGTTGGATCGGAGCGCCGGCCAACTTCAACCCGTGTTGAACGAAGGGCTTGAAATCGGTTTGATTGACGGTGGCCATTTCCGCTTGTGCGTTAATGGCGGTCGCGGCAATCAGGCAGTCAAAGCGCGAGCCACGCCGCCGCCCCGTCTGGTTGAACAAATCTGCCGCCAAGGCCGCCTCCTTTTGGCCGAAGGGGATGATCCGCGACTGTAAGACCGCTTCGGACCGACTGATTTCCAGCGGGGTGACCGGACCGTTGAGAAATTCCGTCCAAGCAATGGCACTGGTGGCGAGCGTTTGTCCGGCCGCCAGCCAGCCCGCAACCTCCCCCGCCGGCGGCGAGCCCTTTACCAGCAATCCGATGAGATAATTCGTGTCGAGATGGATCATGCCGTCCGCAAGCTTTCAACCGCCAGCCGTTCTTCCTGCACGGTGCGCAGATACTCTTCGGCTTGCAGTGGTGTCAACCGGGCATCCGCTTGCAATTGCCGCAAGGCTTCCGCCGGCGTCAGGTTCTCGACGTTCACCGCCGGGGACGCCGTGGCGGGCCGCAATTCCACCACTCCACTCCCTTTGCGGATTTGGATTTGCTCGCCCGCCAGCGCCAGCTCCACCAACCGGGCCAGGCCCGGAGTGGCTTCTTCCACCGTCAACGTTTTCATGCCTTTGAACTTACACCCATCGCGGAACTCTGCCAACCATTCAATGCCGGAGGGATCATTGCGGCCCTTTTGCCGACCGAGGGTCGAGACCTCTATTCAAATCACCGCGCCAGCCAGCCGCCGTCCACGTTCATGATGGTGCCGTTCATGTAATCGGCGGCCTTCGAGGCCAGGAACAGGATGGGCTCGGCGATGTCTTCCGGCTGCGCCCAGCGGGCTTCGGGGATGCGGGCGAGGATGGATTCGCTGCGGTTTTTGTCCTCGCGCAACGGGCGCGTGTTTTCGGTGACGACGTAGCCGGGGGCGATGGCGTTGAAGTTGCAGCGTTCCTTCGCCAGTTCGTTGGCGAACGCCTTGGTGAGGCCGGCGAGGCCGCTCTTGGCGGCGGTGTAGCCGGGCACAAAAATGCCGCCCTGAAACGACAGCAGCGAGGCGACGTTGACCACTTTCAGGCGCGCATCGGCGGGCGATTGCTCGCGGCCGCCGGTGAGCCACCACTTGGCCACCGCCTGCGACAGGAAGAAGGGCGCTGACAAATTGATCTGGAGCAGCGCGTTCCAGTCGGCCTCCGGATGATCCACGATGGGAGCGCGGCGGATGATGCCGGCGTTGTTGACCAGAATATCCACCCGGCCGGTGTCACCGATGATTTTGGCGATGAGGTCGGCGGCGCCTTTCTGGGTGAGCTTGCCGAAATCCTGGGTATAAACATTGAATTTGGCGCCGAGAGCCGCGACTTTCACGCCCGTTTCGGTCTGGTCGCTGACACCCACGCTGATGACGTGCGCGCCTTCGCGGGCGAAGGCCAGCGCAATACCCTGCCCGATGCCCCGGCTCGCCCCGGTGACGATGGCCACTTTGTTTTCGAATCGTTTGGTTTCCATATTTTGATGAGCCAAGGGATGGACGGGTTGACGGCTTGAAAGGTTAATCCCTTTGCGGGTTATCGCAGTTCCAGCGGTTTGGCGGGGTCCATGTCGTCGAACACCTGGTTTTCGCCGGCCATGCCCCAGATGAATTTATAATTGCCGGCCCCGCAGCCAAAGTGCATGGACCAGTTGGGCGAGAGGGCGACTTCGTCATTGTGCATAAACAGGTGGCGCGACTGTTGGGGTTCGCCGAGGAAATGGGCGAGCACCTTGTCCCCCAAGTCAAAATAGAAATAAATTTCCGTGCGGCGCCAGTGGGTGTGGGGGGGAAAGGAATTCCAGACGTTGCCCGGTTCGAGGGCGGTCAGGCCCATGACCAACTGACAGCTTTGGAGGCCGCCCTGATGAATGAATTTGTAAATCGTGCGTTTATTGGCGGCTTCCTGCGTGCCGAGGGCCACGGGGGTGGCATCGGCGGATTTCATCCGGGTCGCCGGGTGCGCGGTGTGCGCCGGACAGGAGAGAAAGTAGAACTTGGCCGGATTTTGGGCGTCCCGGCTCTCAAAGGTGACGGACTGCACGCCCATGGGCAGATAGACGCAATCGAGTTTATCCAGTTCAAACGATTGGCCGTCGGCATGCACCACGCCAGCCCCGCCGGTGTTGATGGCCCCCAGTTCGCGGCGTTCCAGGAAATAGGCGCGCCCGGTTTCCTTGTGATTGGGCAGTTCGATGGGTTTGAGGGTGGGCATCACCCCGCCGACGACCAGCCGGTCCAGATCGGTGAAGGTGGCGTTGAGTTCTCCCGGCGTAAACAGGCCGGCGAGGTGAAAGGTATCCCGCAATTCCTGCGTGGACATGCCCGCCACGTCCTGCGGACGGGGCATCCGGCGAATGGTGTTTTCAATCATGGTGGCAATCTGGCAAAAGCAGCGGTGAAGGACAAGCGTTTGCCGCCGTAAAGAATCGGGGCGGGGCGTGACCGCAGCGTCACTTTATGTCGGGCGGCGGGCTAAGGATTGGGAGCATTGGCGTGTTTGAGCGGGCAATGGGTGTTAAAAGGGGTTAAAGGGAGTTAAAAGCGTCAAAATTTCGAACCAAACCGGATTGGCCCAAGTGGCCAAGCCTCTGCCGGGCGTCCCAAGTCCAGGCGACCATAGGGGTTAACCGACCTTGACTGACCTTGACCGACCTTGACTGGATTTGACCCGGTTGGACGGCTGGCCGGCATTGCCACAAGATGCGGGTTGGGTGCCACTATTTGACTCGCACCGCACGACAACGTCCGGCGGCATCGCGCCGGATAGCGCCGCCAAACCGGCGGCCGCAATTTCGAGTAGGAGGCTGATGCTGATACTTTCATTCGCTATCTTAAACTCACAGTAAGTAATATTATGCCATATGTCAATTTTAAAATTGCATAAAAATGCATTTTGGCACTGGTGGGGGTTAACCACGGAAGGCCAAAGCGGGAATCCGCCGCCGCTGAAGCTTCCCTCTTCGCTAAAGCTCCGGCGGACAAGCTTTACACGGAATACGCCCTTGCACCGAAGGGACGACTGAAATTCATGTAAAACCGTGGGATATGGCCCATTTTCAGCCGTCCCTTCGGGACTTTAGCTCTTTAACACCAATCCCCCGGCGTTGAAACGCCGGGCTATTTTCGGGTCGTCCCTCCGGACGAAGTTGCAGTGCGATGGCGCTGAACCAAGTCATGCCGGGCCGTACGACTCGGCAAGCTGATTGGCAACCGGGTAAACCCGACCTCAAAAGCGGGGGAATCCTATCGGTCTAAATGAGCCGGTTCAATTCCACCGAAAACGGCGAGGAACCGGGTTAAAAGCAACAACCTGCTGAAAACAAACCACTTATAGCAATCCAAAGTAAATGCATCTTATAAGTGACATAAATTCTCCAAAAAACCGTTAAATATTTTCAAATAACTATTTACTTAGTCGTGATTACGTTTAAGATAAACACAATTACGACCGATAAGGTCGTATATAAGATATACCGACCGGTCCGCTGGAGGTGAAACACAAAACTCAAAATTAGTGATTCAGCACCATGAAAACGCATAGCGCAAAACCGGTTGGAATTAAACGAATCCTGGAGGGAAACTTTCCCTTGGGGTCAGAAACTTCAACGTTGGAAACCCCCGGACAGCGGATCACGCCCATGCAGGCGAAACGTCCGTCGGTTCCCGGAGCGGGGCAGGGGGCCGCCGCAGGCTTCACGTTGATTGAACTCTTGGTGGTCATCGCCATCATTGCCATTTTGGCGGCGATGCTGCTGCCGGCGCTGGCCCAGGCCAAGTCCAAGGCCAGGAACATCAACTGCGTTTCGAACCTGCGGCAGTGGGGGGTGAGTTGGAATCTCTATACCATGGATTTTGGCGGCCACTTCACCACGGGCTTGGACCCGGCGGCGGAGGGGGCGGCGCGCGGGGAGTGGTATATGGTGCTGCGGGCTTATTCGAGCGGCGGGCAGAAGGTGCCCCTGGTGACCTGCCCGGTGGCGACGCAAGTGGTGTCGAACAATGCCGGGCCCATTCAATATGGGAGCAGCAAGACGGCGTATATCCAGGTGGATGGGACGCCCTCAAGCTATGGGTTGAACCTCTGGGTGTATTATACGCAGGGAAGCGTTCAAGGCCGGCCCGGGACGAACGGCTGGGGCTCGATCAACAACGTGGGCGGGTATAACGCCGCCAATATTCCGCTGATGCTGGATGCGCGCTGGCGCGGCGGCGGCCCGGATTATGATTCGTATGAGGCTTCGGAGCCGTCCGACAAGCCGGATGCCTATTCGACGGTGTCGGGTACGGGCGACGGTTCGGCGAGCGCCCCGGCCGTCGGCACTGCCGGCCTTGAGATGCAGCATTTCGGCTTTGAGAACCGGCATGGCAAGCGGACGAATGCCCTGTTTATCGAGGGCTCGGTCAGCGGGTTGAAAATCAAGCAACTCTATGCGTTGAATTGGAGCAAGGACTGGGACGTCAATAAATATCTGACCACCGAGTTTCCCAACTGGCTGAACCAATAGAGCCCCCGGCGCCGCGTTGATTTCGAACCGCCAACCTTAAACCCCAAACCAATAGAATATCATTCATTTATATGATCAAGCCCCCATTCATCCGATGGCAATTTTTCATCCGGTTCACCCTGGCCCTGGCGCTGCTTGCGGGCCTGGCCCCCCGGGCGCGCGCCGGCTCCATTGAGCGATTGCTATACTTCGACGGCGCGGGCACGGTCAGCAATCTGCTCGCGCTCTCCACCTTTCCCAACGACCCGTCCGCCTATGAATTTGAAGATGATTTCACCCCGCCGCGCCACGGCTTGGAAAGCAAGAATGACAGTTATTACTATCCCTTGCTGTTTGGCAGCTACACGCGGGGCTATCTGGAAGCGCCCACCAACGGGAATTACACGTTCTACATCGCCAGTTACAATGACTCGCAACTCTGGCTGAGCACGAACACCACGGTGGCGGGCCGGAAATTGATCGCCTTTGAGACCAATTCCGGCACGGCCCTGTTCACGGGGCCGCGCCTGAGCACGCGCGAGTCGGCGCCCATTCCGCTGATCGGGGGCAACAAATATTACCTGGAGGTGTACCAGCAGAACAACAGTGCCAGCAACAGCTTCTACCAGGTGGGCTGGCAGCGCCCGGACGGGGTGCAGGAAATCATTCCCACGCTGCACTTGGCCCATTATGAAACCGACCCCTATGGCGGCTATGATTACACGGCGCCGGGATTCAACCCCTTTGGTTACAACGGCGGTGATTTGCCCGCCGCCGTGTACACGAACGAAGGCGCGGTGCTGATCCTGCAGGCGGACGTGATCGGGGTGCAACCGACGACGTTCACGTGGTATAGCAACAACGTGGTGGTGCCCGGGGCGAACCTCTCCTATCTGGAATTTTCGCCGGTGCATTACAGCCAAAACCACGCGGTTTACAAATTTGTGGTGAGCAACGCGGATGGCACGCTGACCAGTTCGTCCTCCAGTTTGTTCATCACGCCGGACAGCACGCCGCCCGTGGTCAGCCTGGTGGACACGCGCGGCAATCCCAACGGGGTGCGGGTGACTTACTCGAAGCCGGTCACGCCGGCCACGGCCACGAATCTGGCGAATTATGCGCTGCGCATCCAGGGCGGTTCCACCCTCGTCATCACCCAAGCCACGCTGCTGGCGGACCAGCAGAACGTGCAACTATCCGGAACCTTTAATTTTACGACGGGCACGACGTATCAACTGACGGCGGCGAACGTCACGGACCAGGACACCCAACCCAACACGCTGTCGCCCAATCCAACGACGACTTCGTTTGTTTACGCGCCGGCGGTGGGGACGATTTATAATTTTAGCACCGGGATCAGCAACGGCTTTTCGCTTTATGGCGCGGCCTATCTGGTCACCAACGGGGGGTTCAACAATGGCGGTTATGCGGATCTGACCGACGCCACGCAATATGAAGCCGGGGTGCTGCAATTCACCAACACGAGCATCGTGCAGGATTTTCACCTGAGCTTTGAGACGAGCATCAGCGGGGGGAGCACCCCGGCGGGCGACGGCTTTTCCATCAACCTGGCCAGCGACCTGCCGGCGGGGATCTTCTTGAATCAAGAGAATGGCTACGTTCCGCTGGTGTCGCCCGGCTCGAACCGGTTGGTGGTGGCGTTCGACAATGATTACACGGTTAATGGCGTGTTGACGCCGTCCATTTTGGTCAAGTGGCAGGGCGTGCTGGTCACCAACGTGCCCACCGGGGTCAACGGCGTCCCGCCGATCAACAGCGCGGACGGGCACTGGGCCAACGTGGATTTGCGGTTGCATTTGGGTGGCAACCTGAGCCTGGCCTTCGACGGGACGGTCGTCTTCACCAACCAGGCGGTGGGCTATGTTCCGATTCCCGGCGGCTTTTTTGAAATCGCCGCCCAAACGGGGTCGAACTATGAGACCCATTGGATTTCGGACGCCATTATCAGCTATAATGAGGACGGGGTCGGCCCGGTCGGGTTCGCCGACAGTCCCGCGCTGACGAACGAAGCGGTGCTGGAAAATCAAACGGCCAGTTTTGGGGTGACGCCCACGGGGGCGGGTCCGTTCACGTATCAATGGTATTTCAACGGGGTGTTGGACACCAACTCGACGGCCTCCACCTTGAACGTGGTCGGCGTCCCCAGCCCGGCCACCAACAGCACGGCCGGCACCTACTCGGTGGTGGTGAGCAATGAATTCAGCCAGACGAACAGCGCGAGCGCCACGCTGACCGTGACGGCGGACAAGACGCCGCCGCAACTGCTGAGCGCCAAGGTTCCGGCGGCCGGGGCCAATGAAGTGGTGCTGACCTTCAACAAGCCGGTGGATCCCGTCACCGGCACGAGCCTGGCGACTTACAACCTCGGTTTGGTGGCGCTGAATTCGGTGACGTTGAGCACGGATGGCCTGACGGTCACCCTCTATACGGGCACGCTGGAACTCAACCAGGTTTATCTCTTTACGATCACCGGCTTGAAGGACACGACGGCGGCGCAGAATGTATTGAACACCACCGGATCCTTCGTCACCAGTCAGGGCAACGCGGCGAGCGGCGTGGGTTATCCGGGACTGATTCTCGCGGGCAATTCGGTTCGGTATTGGCGGTTTGATGATCCGGTGGGGAGCACGGCGGTGGCCAGCCCCACCACGGGACTGGATCCGTTTTCCTCCGGCCTGGCCACGTTCAATGGCAGTCCGACCCTGGGCGTGCCAAGTCTGATTCCCAACCAACCGCAGGATTCGGCCATCCTCTTCACGGCGGCGACCGGCGACTGGCTGTTGGTTCCCAATGGGGTGGATATTAATTCGGGGACCGCCCCGTATTCACAGAAGTCCATCGAATTGTGGTTCAACGCCAACTCGGTGCCGGCACCGGGCGCGTCCGGACTTTTATCCGCCAGCACCCTCTATGAAGAAGGGGGCACCACCCGGGGATTGGCCCTCTATCTCTGGCGGAATCCCGCCAATCCCAATCCCGCGCTGGCGCAGTTGACCTTTCATGCGTGGAACAATGTGACCAATGACGGCCCGGGCGCCCCGTGGGGCGCCACCAGCGCCGGCACGACGCCGGAGAGTGTCACCACCCCGGCGATCTATGCCCAGACCACCATTCAGGCCGGGCAGACCTATCATGTCGTGGCCGTGCTAAATGGCGATCCCAACGGCACGACCGGGCATTTGATTCTGTATGTGAACGGCGTGGCCGTCTCGACGGTGGGTGGCGTGGGCCAGCTATATCCGCACACCAGCGACATTGAAATCGGGCGCGGGAACACCCTGTTGCACACGGGCGACTCCGGCGTGACCGCGAAGTTTGACGGGGTGCTGGATGACTTGTCGCTTTACGATGTCGCGCTGTCCCCCGCCACGGTCCTCCAGCATTACCAGGCGGGCACTAATTCAGTCGGCGTTTCGGCGAGCAGCCCCATTCCGCTGGCGGTGTCGCGCGTGGACACCCTGGGCAATCCAAACCAGGTGCTGCTGACGTTCAACCAGGCGGTCAACAATCTCAGCGCGACCAATCTGGTCAACTATGGGCTGCAACGGAACTTCACCACCTACACCAATGTGGTCAGTTACACAAACGTAATCACCTTTTATACGAATATCATCACCTATACGAACAGCATCGCCTACACGAATGCGGTTTACACGACGAACGCCGTGCCGACGGCGACGAACACCGTCCAACTGGCGGCCACCCTCCCGGTCAAGAGCGCCACGCTGCTGGGCGGGGAAAGCACCGTGCAACTGCAGGGCAGCTTCGGCTTCCTGGTCAATTCCAATTACTCGGTGACGGTGTCCAACATCGCCGGGCAGGCGGTGGCGACGAACCTGTTGACGCCAAACCCGACCAACCTGCCGTTCGCCTACCGTGCGCCGACGGGCTCCTTCTACACCTTCAGCAACGGGCTGCCCTTCGGCCTGTTGGTGTTTGGCGGGGCCTCCGTCAGCACCAGCGGCGGCTATGCGGGCGACGGCTGCGTGGACCTGACGGACGCCATTACCAATGAAAACGGCGCGCTGCTGTTCAGCGCCCGCCACGATGTGTATCAGGCGGACATCAGCTTCAAGGCGCGGCTGGCCAACGGGTCGTCCCCGGCGGGGGCGGGCTTCTCGGTGAATATCAACCCCAACCTGCCGGCCAACACGTTCAGCACCCCGGAAATCGGCTATGTGCCGAATCCGTTCACCAACGTGCTGGCGGTGGCCTTTAACAACCAGGCCACCAATCCCCCGGCCATTTCCGTGACGTGGTATGGTGTTCGCCTGACCAACGTGCTGACGGGCGTCAATGGCATTCCGCCGTTGAACAGCACTGACGGCCATTGGGCCAGTGTCGATATCAACCTCCAACCGAACGGTCTCCTCAATCTGGCTTACGACGGGGTGGTGGTGATCACGAACCTGGTCACCGGCATCACGCCGATCATCGGGGCGCAGGTCAATTTTGGTGCGGACACCACGACCACCAGTTACGAGACGCACTGGTTTGACGACATCAACCTCAACTTTGGGGCCAACACCATCGGCCCCGTGACGATTCCCGCCGCCGGCCAGCCGCAAAGCGTGGTCAAATTGGAAAATCAGGTGACCACCCTGAGTGTGAATCCCGCCGGGACCGCGCCTTACGCCTACCAATGGTATTATACCAACGCGCCGGTGGT